>Ga0118677_10002225_pt1 | contig 39399 bp, 27 predicted proteins | sample AliMusrvi5mmetaG_FD_86154 | JGI IMG/M metagenome (GOLD analysis project Ga0118677, IMG submission 86154) | reverse complement strand
AAGTACCCCTAAGCAGGGAAGGAGCATCCTCCGGGCAGGCAGAAATCGCAGAGGGGTCGGTGAACGACGAACGGCTGGGATTCCCTTTGGCAGAGGGGCGAATAGCCACCCCCAAGCGTCCTGCAAGCCTACTGCTTGGGAGGAGATCCGGCACTGATACGGTATCTTAGGCTAAGATACCGTATCAGTGCCGGATCAATACCGTAGCAACACGCTTGCGGGTCCAGTGTGGGGCGCAAGCCGAACTCCGCAGGATCAGGGTCGCGGCGGCCGCCGGGCCAGCGGGTTTCTCAGCCGTGCAACGAGTCGAAACAGGCGGTCAGCGCGGTCAGAGCCGTCCGGGAGGCACGTCCGCCGGAGACAGGCCACGGCGAGCCCGGCCGACATCGACCTGAACGTAGTAATTGTAGCCGGGCATCGGCCATTGCTGGCCGAGCCGGCGCTGCGCCTCGCTCTGCAGGCGGACGAGAATGTCCGCGCTCACACCTGACCAGCTTAATGACGTTGGGAAAATCGCCGATGCGCCCATTGCCATGGGATTTGTGTCGAGACTGTTGGACAGGGGACTTCGGTTATGGGATCATCAGGTGACGGCAAAGGCAACACATGGATCAGTCTTCAGCCAAATTGAGCACGGGAATACGCGCAGTCCCCAAGCCGCACGCGAAGTGGGCCGTGGCGTTTACGCTTATCGAATTGCTGGTGGTGATAGCTATTATTGCGATCCTCGCGGCGATGTTGTTGCCGGCGCTGGCCTCGGCCAAGGAGAAGGCATATCGCATCGCCTGCTTGAACAACCTGAAGCAGATTGGCCTATACGTGCAGTTTTACACTGATGACAATAAGGACGTATTCCCCGCTCACCGGAATCAGAACGAAGGCGACAACGCCACGACCGCTTTGACCAATTGGTGGGGCACGGCCGTCATCGGCTATGCCCGGAACCAGTCCAACCTGTTCCGCTGCCCGGCGATCAAGGGGGTGCAACTCGAGAATGGGGTAACCTGGAATTGGGCCTTCGACTGCCACAAGGTTGGCTATGGCATCAACAGTTATTTTAACTGCTTCTGGCCCTATACCTCAAGCAGTGTGGCGGTGGGAGGGATCAACTTTGCCACCCAGGCCTGGTTGAAGCGCACGAGTATCGTAAGCCCGACGGAGAACTTTCTCATTGGCGATGCTATGCCCAAGACCGATGGCTACTGGAGCTCTAGTTGTTGGTGGCCGAATGCCTGTATGATTGATAAGGCGAGCGCGAGCAAGGGCTTTGAAGGCGTTGATCAGTCGCGCCATCGGAAGCTTGGCATGGCAGTCTTCAGCGATGGGCACGCGGAGGCGCGCAAAGATGGGAAGATCAATCCCCCGGTTGATCCGGGCGCCGGCAGTGCGCAGGGCCTGATAAATTCCCGGTTTTGGGACCCTTTGAAGCGCGGTGGCAACCGGTAAGCTGCGTTAGACCCGGTTCTCAGGACTGGACGAGCTGCTGCACCAGGTTCCGCTCGCGGTCGTAGATGTTCACCCGGAGTGGCAAGTGCCCCGGCAGCGAATGGGTAGCGCAGCCCAGGCAAGGGTCGTAGGCGCGGAAGGCCATCTCGACCTTGTTGAGCAGTCCCTCAGTGACGTGGCCGCCTTTGATCAGGCCCTTGGCCGCTTTTTCCACACTCATGGCAATGCGAGCGGCGTTGTTGCCGGTGGCGACGACCATGTTGGCCTTTCGGATAAGTCCCTTCTCGTCGGTCTCGTAATGATGGAAGAGCGTGCCGCGCGGGGCTTCAACCACGCCCATGCCAACCTGCGGGATGTTGGTCGGGACGCGCCGCACCTCGGGGCTGGTGATCTCGGGGTCATTGACAAGCTGTTCCATGCGCTCGGCGGCGTAGACCATTTCTATGACGCGCGCCCAGTGATTGGCCAGGGTGTGGTGGACGGGCTTGCCGCCCAGGGTTTTGTAGAACTCCTCGTAGGCGGCCTGGGCTTTGGGCGTGGCCATACCGTCGGCGACGTTCAGGCGCGCCAATGGGGCGACGGAGTAGATGCTGGTATCCGGACCCTCGACGAAGCCTTTCCAGCCGCGCGGCTTAAGGTAGGTGAACTTCATGTAGCTCCACGGCTCGACGTGTTCGGCCACATATTCGAGATACTGCTGGGCGGTGAACTTGCAGACTTCCTTGCCGTTGCAGTCCACGACACGGATCTTGCCGTCGTAGAAATTGACCTTGTTCTGCTCGTCCACCATTCCCATGTAGCAAGTCTTGTGGGTGAAGGCGTCCGAGGTAATCATCTTCACGTAGTCCGGATTGGCCAAAACGATCTGCTTGAACACGTCGAGCGTCCAGAGGGCAAATTCGAGGCCGTCCTGGGCGAGTTGCTTGAACCTGGGCAGGTCTTCGGCCTTGAGGGCTTTGCTGACACCGCCGGGCTGGCCGAGCACAGGGTGGACGACTTTGCCGCCGAAGTAGGCAATCAACTCGCGCAGTCGACGGCGGCTGCTGATCACTTTCTTGCCGGCTTCGATGCCCACCTTGCCAACGACGCCGACGATGTTGCGCTGTTCTGGCGGGGCTTCGGGGCCTACGATGAAGTCGGGGCCGCCCAGCACGAACACGTGCAAGGCATGGTCTTCCAGCATGAAGGTGTTATAGACCAACTCGCGAATCTTGCGGCCCGCCGAGGTCGGCTCGACCTGGTACAAGGCATCCAGCGCCTTAGTCGAGGCCATGTGATGGGCAGTGGGGCAAACACCGCAAATGCGGCTGGTGATCTGCGGCATGTCCTCAGCCGGGCGGCCAAGCGAGAAGACCTCGAAGCCGCGGAGTTCGGGCACCTGGAGGTAGGCCCGCTCCACGTCGCCCTTGTCATCCAGGAAGATGTCAATCTTGCCATGGCCTTCGAGGCGGGTAATGGGGTCAATGGTGAAGCGGCGCCGCCCGTCCTGGTAAGCGGCGTTGGCTCGGAGGTTGCCCTGATTGAAGGCTTCTTGGGTGGCGGGATTCATATCACTTCACTTCCATTGGCCGGGAGATTCACTTTGCGGCGCAGCAGGTTTTTCGCGAGGCCATAGCGGTAGAAGGTGCCGATCGGGTCGGGGATGCCTTCGAGCACCTTGTTGATGTCCGCTTCTTCCTTCGGTGCGACGTTCGCGCAGATCGAGGACATGAACTTGAGGCCTTGGTCACGCACACGCGAGGTGGGCCCGAAGCAACCGGTGCACGGCATGTTGCCAGTGGTGCACTGAGAGCCGCAACCGCTCCGGGTTGCTGGTCCCATGCAGACCACGCCTTGCGCCAGGAAACAGAGTGCCGGGTCGGCGAGCAATTGGTGCGGGCGTTTGAATTCCGTGAAGCTGACGTTTATGGGCTTGGACTTCTTGCGCGGGCACTCGTCGCACAGGGCGATGTCGGGCGCGAGGACGGAGCCTTTGGGCGGCAGTTTGCCTTCCAGCAGCGCAGTAATGGCCACCTTGGTGATGTTCGGCGTCGGCGGGCAGCCCGGCACGTAGTAGTCCACGTCCACCACCTGGTCCAGCGAGCGGACAACGTTGTGGAGCGTGGGCAGGTTGACGGTGCGGCCGGCTTCGGTGAAGGACAACTGCGGGCGCGTCTTTGGCCCGCAGTTGCCCAGCGTCGGCGCGTCCTCGTAATTGTATTTGAGGATTTGCTCGCGCGGGAACTGGTTGGCCAGGCCGGGAATCCCACCACTTACGGCGCACGACCCGTAGGCGATCAAGAACTGGCTCTTACGGCGCATTAGGTGGGCCATTTCCTCCTGCTCGGACGACCGGATGGCGCCGTTGAGGAGAGTGGCGGTGATGGACGTGTCAGGCATCGCCTCGATGCTCTTGTATTTGAAGTCCATCGCCACAGGCCAGAGGACAATATCCACCGCCGCGACGACACCGAGGATGTCTTCGGCAAGGTCAACAACGGTTTCTTCGCAACCGCCGCACGAGGCGCACCAATAGAAGGCAACTTTGGGTTTGGTTGAAGCACTCATAGGATTGGGAGTCGTGGTAAAGTGGGGAAGCGGAGGGGTGTGAAATCCGAAGAACGAACGAGAGGTGAACATTTACGGCCATGAATTTGGCGGTCATAGGATCAGGCCGTGGTGAGAACTGGCTGGTCCACCCTGGCGCAACTACACGTTGCTGCGGCATCTTTCTCGGCCACCTGCTCGGCGAAGTGTTCCATTTCCTTGTCCCACTCCTCGAACTTCTGCGGCATGCCAAGCGGGCCTAGTTTCTGGACCTGCCCGACCATTTCGTTGACCACGCGCTTCACCTTCTCGCCTTCGGCGGCGGAGATCCACTCCAGCCGCACGCGTTCGTCTTCGATGCCCATATCCTTCAGCATCCGCTTTAGCATCTGAAACCGGCGGAGCATCTTGTAGTTGCCTTCCACGTAATGGCAGTCGCCGGGGTGGCAACCGCCGATGAGCACTCCGTCGGCGCCACGAGCCAGCGCATCCAGGACAAACTGGGGATCAACCCGGCCGGAGCACATCAGCCGGATGACGCGGATGTTGGCGGCGTACTTCAGCCGCGACACTCCGGCCAAGTCCGCCGCTGTGTAGGTGCACCAGTTGCAGAAAAAGGCGACGATGCGCGGCTGCCAAGGCACGGCGGCGGACGCGGGGGCCGGGATTGATTTGGTGGTGGTTGAGCTCATGTCATTTTCTCGTGGAGGAAACCCGAAATCCGAAACCCGAAATCCGAAACAAATCCAAAGCTCCAAGAAGCAATGCTCGAAACTGGTGGGGTTTGGCAACGGCGGGGCTCGTATGCTGTGTGGTCATGGTCATCCTTCCGCTTTACGGAGGATAGCTCCGAAGATGCTGGTTAGTTCGGTGGCTTCCTGCATGAGGGACGCCCGGGTAGTTTCAAGGTCCCCTTTGTCTGCGCTAAAGATGAGCCGAAGCCAGTAACGGCTCTCTTTCGCTTCTTTGCGGCTAATCTTAATTCGCATCACGAAGTCCTTCTTGCTGAGCGCTTCATTCGCTTCGATGTAATTCGCCCCTACCGACCCGGAGGCATCCACCAGTTGCCGGGCATCCTCGATGTTGGCTAGCGTCCGCGGCAACTGTTTGACCAAGTCGCGCACTGCCCGCGCAAACCCATACGTCCGCTCTTCGAGGTCGTAGTGCCTGGAGTTTCCTGTTTCCGCCATTCTCAGCTTTCTATCTATTTGGATTTGTTTCGGATTTAGGGTTTCGATATTCGGATTTCTAGTAAGTCAACACGCCCTCAATCTCGCTAAAGATCTCTTCGTCTTCGAATAGCCTCTGCGCAATCGAGCCGGAGGGACAGGACGCTACGCAGGTGCCACAGCCTTTGCAGAGGGCTTCGTTGATGGTCGCCTTCTCTTTCGCCTCATCGAACGTAATAGCGGTGTAGGGACAGAGGGGAACGCAGGACTTGCAGCCGGAGCACTCCTCCTCCAGCACGTAGGCCGTGTTCGGCTCCTGCTCGATGTAGCCCTTGTCAATGAGCACCATCGCCTCCGCCGCCGCCGCGCCAGCCTGGGCGACGGTGTCAGGAATATCGCGCGGCCCCTGGCAGGCGCCGGCAAGGAAGATGCCGTCAGTAAAGGTGTTCACCGGTGCGAGTTTGGGGTGGCGCTCCAGGAAGAAACCCTCGCTGCCGCAGCTCATGTTGAACATGCGCCGCACGTCCTGCGCGTCCGCCTGCGGCTCCAGGCCCGTCGAGAGGACCACCATATCCACTGGGATGCGCCGCACAAAACCGGCCAGCGTGTCCTCGACCCGCAGTACCAGCTTGCCCTCTTCCTCCGGGGTCATCGCCCAGTCGGTGACTTCGCCCACGCGGCCGCGGATGAACTGCACGCCTTCCTCGAGCAACTTGTTGTAGAACTCGTCGTAGCCCTTGCCGGGCGTGCGCATATCAATGTAGAAGTTGAAGATCTCGGCGTCGGTGTGTTCCTTGAGCAGATGGGCCAGCTTCAAGGAATACATGCAGCAGACGCGCGAGCACCAACGGTTCGTCCTGTTATCGCGGGAACCGACGCAATGGATGATGCCGATCGCTTTCGGATGCCGGCCGTCACGGAGGATCACCTCGCCGCCCGTCGGACCGGACGCATTGACGAGGCGCTCAACTTCGAGCGCCGTATAGACGTTGGGGTAGGTGCCGTAACCGTATTGAGGGACGCGTTTGGCGTCGAATGCCTTAAAGCCGGTGGCGACAATGATGTTGCCGACTTTGATTTCCTTGATCTCCTCCTTCTGCGTGAAGGAGATCGCCTTCTTCTCGCCACAGGCCTCGACGCAGGTCTTCTTGCATTTGTCAATGAGCACCCCACGTTTGAAGTTCAGGCAGACTTCCGGATCAATCAGCACGACCTGGGGCGTCGCCTGAGGGAAAGGGATATAAACCGGCTTGCGCTTGCCAAGGCCCTCGTTGAATTCGTCGTGGAACTTGGGCTCCTTATAGACGCAATTGGAGATGCACTCTTGGCATCCGGTGCAAAGTTCCTCGTTAATGTAGCGGGGGTGGCGTTTGACGGTCACGGTGTAGTTGCCGACATACCCATCCACCTTGGTGACTTCGGAGTAGCTCCAAAGAGTAATGTTCGGGTGCGAACCGACTTCCGACATCTTCGGCGTGAGAATGCACGCTGCGCAGTCGAGCGTCGGGAACGTCTTGTCGAACTTCGCCATGTGGCCGCCGATGGAGGGTTCGCGCTCGACCAGGAAGACCTTCTTGCCGGCGTTGGCCAGAGTCAGGGCCGCGTGAATGCCCGCAATGCCGCCTCCGACCACCAGGACGTCGGGCTGGATGGGGACTTTCTTGACCTCCAGGGCGCGATGGAAGGCAACGCGCGCGATCGCGGCGCGGGCGAGCGCCTTGGCCTTCTCGGTGGCCTCTTTGCGATCCGTGTGCACCCACGAGTCGTGCTCGCGGATGTTGACCATATGGAAGAAGAACGGGTTAAGCCCTCCGGCCTCGGTCGCGCCCCGAAAGGTGTGCTCGTGCAGCAGCGGCGAACAGGAGGCAACAACGACGCGGTTCAGCTTGAACTCGCGGATATCCTTCTGAATCAGCTCCTGGCCCGGGTCCGAGCACATGTATTTGTAGTCCCGGGAAAGGGCCACGCCCGGCAGCTTCTCCACGTATTTCGCGACGTCGGGGCAATCCACCATCGCCGCGATGTTGTGGCCACAATGGCAGATGTAGAAACCGATGCGAATCTCACCGTTAGCTTGCTGTTTCATCTTCGGCTTTCAGTCTTCGTTCTTCGGCATTCTCCTGGATTCTGAACCTCGACCCTTCGGATCTCCGTCAGGCCACCGCACGGGCCTTGGCTGGGGACGCCTCCGCCGGCCGCCACTTGAACGGGATAGCGGCCCGGTTCAAGCCGAGATCCTTGTCGGGCAGACCGAAGGCCAGGCCCATCAGTTGCGTGAAATACACCGTCGGCACCAGGACCGATCCGTATTGGGCCGTTACTTGGGCATGATAGGCGTCGAGATTGAACTGGCACAGCGGGCATACCGTCGCCAGACAATCCGCGCCGCGCTTCCTGGCTTCGTTGAGTAGGATATAGACCAGGCGGATGCCCGCTTCGGGCACCGTGCCGGTCAAGCTGCCGCCGCAACACTTGGTCTTGAGCGGGTAGCGGACGACAGTGGCCCCGAGCGCTTCCACCAGCCGATCCATGGTTGTCGGGTTGTATTGGTCATCGAAAGTCGCATACGGGCGGACGAGCTGGCAGCCGTAGTAGGTGGCGATCTTGAGACCCGTCAGCGGCTTGCGCACCTTCTGCTTGATGGCTTCCAGGCCGACGTCGTTCAGCAGCACATCCAGCGGGTGACGCACCGGGGTATCGCCGCTGTAGCGCAGCCCGACAGCGCCAAGCGCGCGATCTATGGTCTCCTTCATCGCCGGGTAGTCGTGGAAATAATGCTTGGTCTTGTTCAGCACCAGGTAGCAGGCGGCGCAGGGGGCCATAATGGGCCGGTTACCTTGCTGCTCGGCCAGGGCAAGGTTGCGCGCCGCCAGCACGCAGGCCTTGGCCTCATCCACCGCCATATAGGCGGTCGCGCCGCAGCAGTTCCAGTCTTCCAGTTCCTTCAGTTCGACGCCCAGGTGCTTCATCACGGGCAGCAGGGACTCCTCATAGGCGCGGCCCAGCCCTTTGAGCGAACAGCCGGGGAAATATGAGTATTTCATGCTCAGGATTCTTTCTTGGCATCGGTGGCGTCCAACATCCGGGCGATGTCTTTGTGTTGCTTGATCTTCTCGGTAGCCAGCGAGAGGCGCCCCGTCTTCAGCAAGTCAATTCCCATACGCCAGTTGCCCATCGCCGCAAATGGGTTCGTCTTCAGGAAAAGCTTCATCACCAGCAGCATTTCGGTGATGCGGCCATGCTTTTTGACCATCTCGCTGAACTCGCGCGCCAGCACTGGTATCGGAAAGCGCTTCGGATAAATCCCCGCGTGGATGGCTCGTTGCTTCAGCTCATACATGATGTCCGTGATGCGGATTTCGCGTGGACATTCCACCGTGCACGCGTAGCAGGACGCGCACAGCCAGATGGTGTGACTCTTGAGAACCTCGTTCATGAAGTCGCCCCGGGTTAGCGCCATTACCTGGCGCGGGGTGTAATCCATGTAGATGCTTAGCGGGCATACGCCCGAGCAAGTGCCGCACTGGATGCAACCTTCCAACTGTTCGCAGCCCGGCATGCTCATCACCTCTTTGCCGAAGCCTTTGACCCGGTCCGCGTCGTACTTAATCGTGCGTTGTATTTCCATCATAAGTCCCTCCGCTGAACCTGTGTATGCCGGTTGTCCTCCCTTGGCGGGCAGCCGACGACTTTCCGTCATCACCAACGACGTTCCGTCGCATATGACGAGACTCCGTCATAACCAGTGACACTTAACGCGAATCCAACTCGGAAATCTCAACATGCCTTGCCAAACCCTCACCATCTTTTGTGCAATAATCGCCGAGATTATTTAGCACAACTGATGAAGTGGATACCCTTTGTTTTTAGTCAGGGCATGGATCGGCGGCGCGGGGCACGTCCCTGTCCAGGGCGGAAGCGCTGGGTGACGGCTGGGAGGCAAAGGCCAGCGTCTCAGACCCAGTAGCGGTAGTTCACATTGGGGAAGATGTTGTCACGCCACTCAACCTGTTTGAGCCATTCCTCGTCGAGCTGGGCAGCGGTAAGCTGCTCGTAGATCCGGGTGAAGCGGAGCAAGTGGTCCTTCACACGCTTGCGGGCATAGTCCGGGCTGGTTCCGGTCCGAAGGATAAAAGGCCAATCGCTGGCTTGGGCCAGGAGCAACTCGCGCGCGGCTTGCTGAAGCAGGCGCTCCTGCAATGCGTCGGGCTGCGGGAAGCGCTGCGCCAATTCCGTCATGCGTTCCTGCGCCACGCGCAAGTGCGGATAAATCCACTCATTCTTCTCGTTGAGCCAGACGCGCCAGTAACCGCCCTCGCCCCAGCTTGAGGCGGCCGGCGTGGCCACCTGGTTCGTCGGGTGCCGCCCTAGAAACTCCCCCGGCGTGGTCAACTCAAAGGCCTGCTGATCGCAACAGGCCTTGCGCACAAGGAAGTCGAGAAACTCGGGCCCCTCATACCACCAGTGACCGAATAACTCAGCATCGTAAGGCGCTACTACCACCGGCGGGCGGTCGAGGATCTCCCCCAGGCGACGGAATTGCGCCACGCGCGCGCTGAGAAAATGGTCTGCATGTTCACCAGCGGCTTGGATGGCCGTTTGCCGATCGTAAACCTCCTTTGTAAGCGAGCTGCCGGTAATCCGATAATACTTGATACCGGTGAAGCCCCGTTGACCGGGCGCGGGCAGATTCTGCTTCACGTAATCGAGATCCAGATCGAACCCGATGTCGCGGTAGAAATCGCGGTAGCGGGGGTCGCCGGGGTAGCCGGCGTGCCGGCTCCAAACCTGCCGTGAGCAATCCTGGTCGCGGCCAAAGGCGGCAATACCGTTGGGCGTGAAGATGGGCGCGAACGTCGCGTAGCGCGGCCGTGGCCGCGCGTGCAGGATGCCGTGCGCGTCGGTGACGAACCAGCGGAGGTTTGCCTCCTGCAGGACATCCTCCAGGCTCTCGACATAGGCGCATTCCGGCAGCCAGATGCCCCGCGGGTCGCAGCCAAAACAACTCCGGTAATGGTCGCGCGCCACTAATACCTGCGCACGCAGGGACGGCCGATGATCGGCCAACAACGGCAGCAGCGCGTGCGTGGCGGCGCTGGTGATAATCTCCAGATACCCTGACTCCTGGAACTGCCCGAAAGCGCCCACCAGGTCGCGTCCGCAGGCCGCGTATGTTCCGCGTACGTCACTGAGCCGCCCGTGATAGAAAAGGGCAAGCTCATGGAACGGCTTCTCCCAGTGCGTCCGATGGATTTCCTTCTCGGCAAGTCCTATCAGGTCGCTCAGATGCCGCTCGTAACGTTCCTGCAAGAGCGGATCGCGCAGCATCGAGCAGAGCGTTGGCGTTAGCGTGAGCGTCAGGCGGGGCTTCAGCCCGTCCCGCCGCCAGCGCTCCAGCATTTGCAGCAGCGGCACATAAGTTTCCGTGATGGCCTCGAATAGCCAGTTCTCCTCCAGGAATCTCTCGTGCTCCGGGTGGCGGACAAAGGGCAAGTGCGCGTGGAGGATTAGAGCAAGGTAGCCGGGCATGGGTCAAACCTGGTTATCAACTGAGCGGCGAGTTGGCTGGCGTAGCTCAGGGATTTGCGGCCTCGGGGGGGGCGAGTGACGGATCTTGCGGCGCCGCGCCAACCTCACCGCAATAGTTCGTATGTCGGACGAACCGCAGCTCGGCCTGGCGAAGGTCGCCTTGCGCCGACAGAGCGGACAGAGTGACCCCGTGTTCGCCATCGGGCAAAGAGAAGCGGCAACTAAAGGTGCCGTCAGGGCGTAGTTGAATCGGCCGCCCGCCAATTGTCACGCTCGCATCCTGCTCCGTCGCGCCATAGAGAATGAGCTCGGCGTTGATGTTAAACCAGAATCCTTTGGGTCGTAGCTCGGGCACGCCCGAAGGACTGGATAGGCTCTCAGCTTCCCCGCCAGCCACGGCAGGTTGGAGGATTTGCCCCACGGCGACTTCTTCCTCGCCCCGGCCGCGAACCACTTCCCCAACTTCCGCCGAACTCATCGAGTCCTGCCGCACGAGATTCAGACCTGCCAATTCAGCCAAGACTTGCTCCGACGTCGGCCCCATCGACGGCAATTCTGTCGGTGCCTTCTGTCTGTCCAGCCCCGCGAGGTGGCCCTGCGGCGCATGCGCGGGATTGATTGCGAATCGTTCAGCGAGGGCGTGCTCCCACGCTTCCATTGACGGCCGATCTCCCGGACCTGTCTGCTCGGCCAGCACCGCGAGTTGGCTCTGCGGTGCCTGGGCCGGAATGGTCCCGAACCGTTCAGCCAAGGCGTGCTCCCACACCTCCATCGACGGCCGGTCTGCTGGCGCCATCTGTGTGCCCAACGCAGCAAGCTGGCTCAGCGGCACCTGGGTCGGAACGGTTGCGAACCGCACCGTCTGGTCGGTCGAAATTGTCTCCGCGGGTGTGACTGTCGGTGGCGATGTTGCGACCGTCACCCACTGCCGCCCGGGCGGATAATAGCCCAGCTCAGCTACGTATTCCGTGTCGGCACGGTCCACATGAACAAACCAATGCCGCGACTCTGGATGCACGTGGACCTCCTTCTCAGGCGGTTCCGTCACCGTCCGGGGAAACACCCGCACCAGGAGATGACGGTCAGCGGAAAGAGAGTTGTAGTGCCGCTGCTGCGACGGCGTCAGATCCCAATGTGCATACAGCCAATGCGGATCGCGCGCGGCCAGCAGCAGTTTCCCGGTCCCGTATGCCTCGGGCAATGCGGCCTCTTCGCGTTCAATCTGCACCCCTTCCGCCGCCAGGCCCAAGGCGTACTTCTGACCCGGACCGGTCATGGTGACCCTGGTTGTTTCGTCTCCCTCCAGGAGAATCGGCGGGGGCTTCAGACCGGGTTCGGCTTGCGTCTGCTTTTCCCCAGGCTCCTCAACTCCAGGCAAACCAAGGGCTTGGACCTCCTTTGATGCGTCCGCGACCGACGTCCGCTCGGGCCTCGTGACTTCATGTGATGCTGATGGTTCGCTTTCGACGGGGATGGATGGGGCTTTCACAGTAACTTTCCGAATGACACGTCTTCTTACCCCGGTTGACTTGGTCCCCGCTCGGGTCTTCACCTTGGCGCGCGTTGCCGGCCTCTTCGCACCCTTACTCTTAGCCCGTTTTGTCTTAGCGGGCCTGGCTCTCGGGCGGGCGATTTTAGGCTTGCCCCGAATCGCGCGGCGAACAGTTCGCGTGGCCGCCTTCGCGGTTTTTCCCGAGCGCGGTTTCTTTCGTTTCATACCAGGCAGTGACCCCTTCGGCGGGTGTCGGATTCTTTCTGACACTCTTGAGACTACGAGGCCAGCCCGAGCGGTGCAACGGGAATCTCCCTTAGCCGCGCAATTCTCCGTCTGGACGAGATGGGAACGCCGGCTGAGGCCCCCCGGCTCACAAGCGAGCGATTCCGCAGGGAATGTAGGCCGGGCGCCCACACCCGGCGGTGGGTGACAGAGCCGTAATGAGAATTACAGCCCTCAGCCTGTACTGAAGTAGTAAGACCCGTTCGGAAGGTTGAGGCTTTTCACGGGTAACCAGGCGCCGCTCGCGAGGTCCGACCAGGCTTCCACGACGATGGGAATGTTCGTCATCCCGGTGATGTTGAAGCCGAAGCAATTGGTCCGCACGCCAAAGCTGGCGTCGGTGGTCTGCAGGGCCGGATTCCGGAGTTTAGTGGGTTGATCATGGTCGCCAGCTTTTTGCAGTACGCGAAGATGCCGTATTAAATGCTGGTGATGCTCCTGGGGATGGTCCTGTTCATCAGGGACCAAGTTGCCTGAACGCTCAAGGGTGGGGTCCGCTGCGGGCCCGGGACAACGGCCCCCGGCCCCTCCCAGTATAGCTCACTCATAGTCCGTTAAGACAGACCTGTCGCGGTCTCCTGTCCTTCGCCGGCGGGATCGGAATGTCCGAATCAGCACTTCCACGCTCGCTCGCGCTCTTTGGTCCGCCCCAGGGCGTCATTCGCGAGTTTGACATCCTCCTCGATTTCGTAATCAAACATGCCCGCCAACACGAAGTCGGCACCGTTGAGATATGAGTAGCGGAAAGCGGTTTGGGGTGGAATGGCGCCCGCGGCCATGGTCTTGAAGGCGATCCACGGCTTGTCCACAGTCTTCATGAACTCGGCGGTTCCTTTGGGGTCACTGCACCAGTAGCCGGGGAATTCGCTGTACGGCTCCTTCACCTGTTCCGGCTTGGGCGCGGTGGGATAGTTATGCGAGTGGAAGGTCTTGATATAGAAATCAGCCTTCACGCCATTTGCCTCGCAGGCCTTGACCACGTCCAGCGAGTGGCCGCCTACGCCGGAAGGCACCCCGAATTCTTTGGGGAGTTCGACCGCCTTGGCCACCAGGTCGAACTTGCCTTGTGCTACCAGCGAATCGGCATGCACGCCCCACAGATAAATCGCCTCGCAACCGTCCTTGATCAGGGACTCGACGTGCTCGCGGTATTTGGCCATGTCGGGCTCGACCGGCGCGGTGGGGCAGATGATCCATTGAATCTTGCCGCCGCGTTCTTTGCGGTAGCGCCGCAGGACCGAGATCGGATGTTCCGGGTTATGCATCGAAACGGTGTTGATACCCGCCGCCTCTGCCGCGGCCAACGTCTCCATGATCTTCTCGTCGGTATTGTAATGCGCCGCGAGCGAATAGACGTATTTCAGATCACGGCTGTGGGTGTAGTGGGTCAGCAGATTGCCGCCCAGGATCAACCGGCTCACGTTCAGCTTCCCGATCTTGCCCTTGGGCAGGGCGGCCGGCGCGGAGGCTGAATTGGATTGCTCCTGTGCGCGGGAGTTCACAGCCAGGGCCAGGCCGGCGGAAGACAGGAGGGTTTCTTTGACGAACGAGCGGCGAGTCATCTCGGGTTTCATAATATGAGAAACTTGGAGCCAACGCTCAGAATCGAGCGGTTTAGGCTCTGTTTTCTGCGAGAAGTGTGGCAACAAATCGCCGGACGTCAAGACTACTCGCGCTGCTCCCGGCAATTCTCATTACGGAGCCGGGTTACAAGGTAGGGCGCGTCACTCCGCGCGCGCCGTTCGCTCATAGATTCCCCAGGACCGGCGCGCACGGAGTGACGCGCCCTACCTTGCCTGACAAAATGAGAATTGTCGCGCCATTCGCGCTGCTCGCGCATTACGCCCGCCGCTCGCGAATCGCAGTCAGAATCTCCGCCACCACTTCCGTCTTGGGCTTGGCCCCTAGGCTGCCCTTCCCGTGGATTCGGACACTGACGGCGTCAGCCGCCATGTCGCGCGGGCCCACGACCAGCATCGTGTGGACTTTAGCCTGCTCGGCTTGCTGGATCTTGCCGTTGATCTTGTCGTTACCGTAGTCGCCCTCGGCGCGGACCATATTGGCGCGCAACTCCTGCACGATGGCTTTGGCGTAGCTCACCAGCGGCTCATCTTCGCCGATGGTCAGCACGCGTACTTGCTCGGGCGCCAGCCAGAGCGGGAAGTTGCCCGCGTAATGCTCGATCAGGAAGCCGATGAACCGCTCGTGCGTGCCCAGCGGCGCGCGGTGGATGCACAACGGGGTCTTGTCCGTGTTGTCCTTGTCCCGATAGACCAGGCCGAACTTGCGCGGCACGGCGAAGTCCACCTGGTTAGTAGCCAGGGTGAACTCGCGGCCAATGACGCTCCAGACCTGCACGTCGATCTTGGGCCCGTAGAAGGCCGCCTCGTTGGCTACCTCGATGTAATTGATGCCGGAGTTCTTGAGCACGTCACGCACCATGTTCTCGGTCTGAATCCATAGCTCGGGCTCATTGACGTATTTCTTCCCCAGCCCCGCCTTGCTGTGGGTGCTGAAGCGCATCACGCTCTTCTCGATGCCGAAGATCTTGAAGTACTTCAGATACATCTCATTGACGGCGTTGAACTCCTGCGCGAACTGCTCGGTGGTGCAGTAAATGTGCGCGTCGTTCATGTTGAGTGAGCGCACGCGCATCAGGCCGAAGAGCTCGCCCGATTGCTCGTAGCGGTAGCAGGTCCCGTATTCGGCCAGCCGCAGCGGCAGGTCGCGGTAGCTCCGTGGTTCGGCCGCAAAGATGCGATGGTGATGCGGACAGTTCATAGCCTTGAGGTAGTAGCGCTCGCCGAGGGCATCCTGCTGCAAGGTGATCTCAAACGATTCGCGCTCCAGTTCCTTGACTCGATCCGAGTCGGTGGACGCACCCTGTCCTTTGAGCTTGAGCACCTCGTCCACGATAGCGAATTTCCGCCGAGTGAGCTGCTCGCTGCGTTCGCGATCCTGCTCCTCCAGCAGGGACATGGGCGGAAACATCGAGTCCTTGTACAGCAACGGCAGGTGCCCGCTCGTCAGGTACATCTTTTCCTTGGCCAGGTGGGGAGTCTTCACGCGCACATAGCCGGCGTGAAACTCGGTCTCCTTGGCCAGCTTTTCCAACTCTTCGAGGATGGCGCCGCCCTTGGGAAGCCAGAGGGGAAGGCCAGGACCGGTGAATTCGGTGTCGATCGTATACAGCCCCATCTCCGCGCCGATCTTCCGATGGTCGCGGCGTTTGGCCTCCTCCACCATCTTGAAGTAGGCCTCCAGCTCGGTCTTATTCTTGAAGGCAGTGCCGTAAATGCGCTGAAGTTGTGGGTTCTTCTCGTCGCCTTTGTAGTATGCACTCGCCACACTCGTGAGCTTGTAGGCGCCAATGTTCCCGGTGCGCATCACGTGCGGCCCAGCACAGAGGTCGATGAAGTCGCCGCTCTTGAAGTAAGTGATCGGCTCACCTTCGGGGATGTCGGCCAGGTTGCCGAGCTTGAACTTGCTCGGATTGCCCGGCCGCTCACTCAAGCCGCCCAACCGCCCGCTCTCCGAGTCTTTGAGCGCTTGCTCGCGCTCGACGACCACCTTTTCGAAGGGGCGGTTGGCCTTAATTTCCTTCTTCATCTCGGCCTCGATGGCCGGGAAATCCTCTGGCGAAATGCGGTGCTGGAGTTCCACGTCGTAGTAGAAGCCGTTCTCCACCGGCGGACCGGCCGCAAACTGGGCGTCGGGCCACAGGCGCAGGATGGCGGTGGCCATTACATGAGCGCAGGAGTGGCGCAGCCGCTCCAGGTCGTTCATCTTGTTTCGGTCGTCCAGTGTCTTGCGTTCAGGCTGATTATTATTGTCGGCTTCCATAAAATGTCAGGCCATTGTACCAGCCGACCGAAGAAGTGTCACTCGGAAGAACTGAACTTGCTTATTCGTTTCCGTTGTCCTTGGGGGCGGGCAGTTCACTGACTTGGGCCAGCAGGGCGGCTAGAGGGCCCTGGATTCGCGACTGGCGCCCTCAGGAGCCGCTTTTGGGGAGCAGTTGGGGTCTCCTTCATGTGGCCGTTCTTGTGGTTACAAATCACCCTGCGGGGCGAGAAGGCGGCTCCCGCAGGCAGGGGGCAGGGAGGCAGACGTGGGCTTGCAGAGTTGCACGCGCAAGGCTGGCACCGCCAGCGCGGGCCGGCTGCGACGGGGCAAATGAGGAACCAAGTAGGCAGAAATGACCCGACCTATGACCCTTCCGAGTCACCGTTTGATCAGGCGGTAGAACTTGTGGCTGTTAGTCGGCTGGAGAGTAACCCGGAGAGCATCGGCATCTACTACCGGGCTGACGCCCAGGTTAGACCATACTGTAGTGGGTCCATAGAGACCTCCGGCCCCTTGGAGGACGTAGTTGGTCGCCCAGAGTGGCCATGACAGGGCAAAGCCCTGCTTGTCTCGAGAGATCCATAGGAAAAAGCCCGAAAGCGTGGGCGAATAGATCACGTGCACCACCTTGGTCGTAGTATTCAAATTGGCGCTGTCGTCAATGGCCGTGAAGGTGAGGATGTTAGTTCCGACGGAGAGCGGGCCATACATCGTGGCGGACCAATTAGTACCGCTGACCCCGAGAGGAAAACCATTCAGCAGGACGTTATAGATGCCATTCTTATCGGTGACGGTTCCCGTCACGTTGATCATGTTGGTGTTGATGACCTGATAGTCCAAGGGAGTTAGAACGCGGAGCACGGGCGCAGCGGTATCGCCCGCCGGCAGCCCATCGGTCGCGATAGCGCAAACGCAGGCCAAGGGAGCCGTGGTGGACCCGAGCGGGCCGGACACGCGCAGGTTGGGATAAAACGTACCGGCGGAAGTATAGGTGTGCGTCACCGTCGTTGCGACGGCGTTCGTCTGCGGCGAGAGGTCGCCGAACTGCCAGCTCCGATTGGTAATGATGCCGATCGAGGTGTCGTTGAAGGTGACGGTGAGAGGGACTGCCCCGACGCTGGGGGTGAAGGTGAACGCAGCCCGTGGGGCTGGCGGTGTGACGGTAATAGCGATTGGGGCTTTGGTTCTGACGTCCCCACCGAGCGGGCCAAGGACGGTCAGGCGGCAGCTTAACGTCAAGCGGAGGGCATTCGTGTAGTCGGAATTGATGAACGTCCGGCTCACGCTGGTGGCGTTCGTTGTGACGGTTACGCCATCGCTGAACCACCAAAGGCGGTTGGTAATGTCGCCGGTGGAAGTATCGGTGAAGATTACGGTCAAGGGCGACCCGCCGGCGGTGAGCGTGTAGGTGAAGTTAGCCTTGGGGGCCGGCGGGGCGACGGCGATGGTGACCGTTGCCTCGGGGGAGGTCAGCAGGCCGTCGCTGACCGCATAGCGAAAGGTGTCGCTGCCGGCCGAACCGCCATTGGAGTACGTCCAATTAGTGCCCCCACCCGCTAACGTGCCCAGCGAGGGCTGCGCCGTGATGGTGTAGGTAAGCGGGTCTCCATCCGGGTCAGCGGCCTCGAGGTACAACCCGAAGTTGGCCCCGGGCTGCGTCGAGAAGTACAGGTTATGGGCGATCGGCGGCTGGTTCGTGAACACCCAGCTCATTTGGTTGTTGGACAGATTGGGGTCCGACAGTTCCATCGCAGTGATAGCAGCGCGGAATTGGTAGGGACCGCGCGCCGTCGCAACCACGTTTGTGACCAGAGTAGCGGTTTCAAAAGGGGGCCAATTGGTCAGGGTGGATTGCAGCAGCAGTTGCTCGGGCTGGCCGGGTGTTTGGAGATAGAGGCTGATCGTCGCGCTGTTGGTGACGCCTTGATTGGCCACAGTGAGGATGACATGATTGGTTGCGCTTATGGCCAGGCCCTGGTTCACGATGGACGGCTCAAGACCGACCGGACGAACGTTGAGGGCATCCGGGGGCACCCGGAGGTCGCTGTTGGTCATCGCGCTGACGGTGACGGTGATGTTGGTGCCCGCGCTCAGCCCGGCGGAATCCCGAACGCTGTAGCTTAGGAGGTGCGTGCCCGGACTCAGGACGACGCCATGCAGAACCGCGTTGCTGCCCAACGGTCCATCAATGGATGAAGACCAGACGCCGCCGCTCAGCACTCCGTCCTTCAGGTCTCGGGCGAGGGCGGCGAGTTCCCACGGTGTGTTGGTCATTGATCGCATGCCGGTCTGCGGCGTAAGGAGCGTGACGAGTGGCGGGCGGTTGGTCATCGTGAACCCAGCCAGCACCCTCTCGGAGCTGCCAAACCCGTCAGCCGAAACCACCTTGAACGCCAGGTTGGTCCCGGCGGGCAGGAAGTCGGTTGACATCTGCAAACTACCCGCACGCTGCGGGCCACCGATCGGAACCCAGGCCGAGAGGGAGTTCGTGCTGTAGTAGAGTTGGTGCGTCAAGGGGGCCGAGGAAAATGAGCCTTGGCCGTTCCATTGCATGGTCACAGTACTGCCCAGCGATGGACCGCCCGTCACGGTCAATGCGCTCGTGATCGTCTGGGAAAGGTCATTGGCCGACCAGAGCACGGAGGAATCGTGGAGTTCGTACCGGAAAGTGTTGGTGGGCACATCGAGGACCTGCCGCCAACTAAAGCCCGCCCCTTTAGTGAGGCCGATACTGCTGTAGTTGAAGACATAGCAGAAGGTGTCGAGACCGCCGCCAGACGTGTTGAAAAACCGGAGCCGCTCGACGGCGGTGGCGGCGCCCAGGGCAGTGTCGGAGAACGTGGCAATCCTGCTGGTGCTGACGTCACGGCAGATGACGGACTCCGGAATGATGTGGAGGTCCCCGCCGCTGTAGCGGAGCATCCCAGTGAACTGCACTCGCCGGTAGCCCGGCGCGGGCGGGGAGAATAAATCATGCGGTGTGAGTGGCGGACCGCCGCCGTTGGGGCCGGTTCGAGTCCCGAGCAGGCCGCGCAGTCCGGTATAAACATCGGCCAGCGTGGTGGGAATGATCCAAAACATATTGTAGGTGGCGCCCATGACATCGAACACATACTGGTCGTTACCACCGGGAAAGTGGCGAATGCGTTTGGGCACGATTCCGTTTACGGTGTGGGTCTCGGGGAGGAACGCGGTGACGTTTTCCACCACGGCCCCGCAATCCTTGATCATCTGGTTTCCCCTGCCGTCCGGCCCCGCGGAATAGTCGTATTGCTCGGTCCACGTATACAGGCCCAGACTGTGCCCGAGTTCGTGCAGGATGGCGTCGGGCTGCCGGGCGTCAACGATGACCACCTCGCGCGCGACGCCCATGTTGACCCCGGGGGCCGACACCTCCAGCACCCCCGGCGGTAGCAGCGCAACGATCCGGTCAAGGGGCGCTTCGGTTTCCGGCAAAGTGTAGCCCTGAGCGGCGTTCATGCCGAAGAAATTCAAGAACACGGTCCGGGACATGGTTCCATAAATCGAAACGTCGTAGAAATAGGTAGGAAGTTCAACGATCTCAAAATCCTGGGCGCGGAGCGGCCACAAGTTCTGCAGGTCCTGGGTTAGCCGTTTCGCGGCTCGGCTGGCAGCGTCCGTGGCCGGGGCGCCGCCGGCATAGAACACCCAGTTGAGGTGGACGGGCATGATCCCAATCCGGAGTTTCCGGCCAAAATGGGGCTGCACCGCGACTTCGGTCCAGTCCACCGGCACGCTGGCCGAGACTGGCGTTGCATAGTCGGTGACATTACTGGCGTTCATGTAGAGCGTACAGTCCAGGCGGTTGGTCTCCGTGAGCGAGGCGGGGATGATGAAGTTGAGGGTGCGGGATGCGTTTGCCGGGCCTCCCTTCGGATCTCCGTAATCGCAACGCACCGTGTAGCTCGCTCCTCCGACCGGAGGAATGATCGTCCCATTGCAATTCAGGTGAAAATCCGCCTTCAACGACTCGGCGGAACAGTGCACATCGTAGCAGGCCAGCGTGTCCCGCCCCTGAATGAGAGGCGCGGAACTGCTGTGGACAGAAGAGGCCAAAACATTCTGTCCCAGGCACCTGTCCAGCACTGTGACTTTGGGAAAGGGCCGCTTCTCGGAACGCTTGGAGACGGTGAAGAGGCCTGTGGCCGCCACAGAGTAGCTGGGTTCATAATTGGGACAGTTTCCCATCCCGTAGGGCAGAAGCCAGAACGGCGGGGGCGCGCTGCCCCAGGGCCCCAGTCTTCCGCCCCAATAATTTCCTGCCAGATATGAAGTGTCGTCCAACACCATCCCGCCGGCCGTCAAAGTGACGAGGCCGCAGATGGTATTCCCCCTGATCACTGGGGTCGGCTCCCGGTTGGTCGCCAAACTGATCACCGGCGTGCCGGACAGTACACAGTTACGGATCGAACACGTCTCGCCCCCCGCCGCGATGCTGCTATTGCCGTAGAACTCGCTGTCGGTGATTCTTAGCGATGAGTCAGCCGCCAGAATGACATCGTAAACGTAGGATAACTGGCTGCTGTTCTCTGGAAAAACAGAGTCACTGACCTCAAGCGCCACGGCCGAGATGGACGCGCCCTCGCCGTGAATGTAGGAGGAAGCCAGCGTGACATTCGTACACGCGATGGAAGTGCAGAGCAGATCGCACCCGGCGATACGCACGCTGCCGCCGGTGCCCGAAACCGGCCATCCTGGCCCATACACCACCCCTCCGATTCCACCCACCCTGGTGGTCCCGGCAAGGCCGTCCAAGGTCAGCGACCGGCCTGGCGGCACTGCCACCGTCACCTGCACATTCGAATATCCATTGCCGCTGAAGGCCTCATCGAAGAGCATCGTCCCACTGATTTGGTGTTGGGGAACCCGGGTGGTTGGCTCCGCCAACCATGCGCGATCCCCGAGCGAGCCCACCAGGCGGAATCCGAAGCCGGTGTCCGGTGTAATATGATCCTGGCGGTTCGTGCCTTGCAGCAGGCCGTTGGGTCCACCGATGCTGCCCAACACGGTCTCCACATTGCCAGCGTCCACGCGCACCAACTCCAAAACACATGGCTGCGGGTTGAGGGGATCTCGGGGGTTGTCCATGTAACCACTTAACGTGTTATGGGCTTGGTAGCTCAGGTGCACACGATCAATCCCTAAAAACGTGAAGCTCGTGAAGCTGGTTTGTCCTCGCACACCGATGGTCCCACTGGCGAGCCAAAGGCCCAACGCCAGCACCATCCACCTGCCCCCACAACTCATAGGACGAGCGTGGCTTCGCCTCTGGTCACCGGCGCCTGTTACTGCTGATGCTGATAGGAATTTGCTTTTGGGGGCCCGCCTGCACTCCACGCGGCGCCGGTGAGGGAGAATTGGTTTCTGCGTCGCACCAAACACGCGGTCATCTATTGCAAACGGCGGCGCCGGCGTCAACGAGGATTTCAGCACGATTTTAGGCCATTGGGCCAGCGGGCAGCGTTGATGGCGCAGCGGCGCGAAAGCTGGCCTGCGGGAACGGAAGCACCGCTCGGCCAGGCTCGCGGAGCGGCCGCCCAGAGGGTAACCGGTACCGCAGCAGGGCAGGTCGCGGCCTAGTCCGTCAGCACGGAGCGGGAAGCCGGCTCCCGCAGCCAACGGGGAGGAAGGTGGCTATGGGCCTTGGCTCGCCCAAATGGCGGTAATGGCTTCGTTGGCACCAGCCGTGTTGAGCGGAGCCACTCCGCCGTTGACCGTGCCCGTATAGAAATCAGGGAAGCCGTGCCGGTCCCAGCAGCCCCTGAGGTTGCCGGCCGCCGTGCCCATGCACTCATAAAACCAGCGATAAACTGGCACGTCGAGCATCCAACATCCAATGGCCTAGAAGGGGTGAGGCGGGGGCCACGGCTACGCCGACGTGAAGCCAGCCTGAGGGTTACCCCGAGGCTGCCCGCGCTCTCGCGAAGCTCCCCACGGCGCTCCCACAACCGGCTGTGCCCGGATATTCTGCAGTCCCCGTAAACACTCAGTAAACCCGCATAGGAGCGCGGCCTTTAGGCCGCAGAAATGCCAGATGCGGTCAAGCGTCGGTTTTCTCCAGAGCGCCCTTGCGTTTGGACGTTGCTGCGGCCTAAAGGCCGCGCTCCTATGCCTGCTGGTTTGCCGATTGTTTACCAGTCCCCCACCTGAAAGTTCGCCTAATCCCAACCGCTCCAGAGCCTTACACACCAGTTTGTCCAACCGCTGTGCATCTTTGACCCCGACACAGTCACATTTCCTTCGCCGATGTCGCCAATCGGCGGCGGACTTCCTCCCGGTTGCGCGCGTCGTAGAACTCAGCCGGGTTATAGTCGTCTCTCAGCACGCGGCCGTGTTCTGGTATCGGATCAACGACATGATTGTAAGTAACTTCAGTATCGTGCTGCACTAGCGGATGGAGGTTCGCTACGTCGGGCGGGTGTACGAACTCCAGAACCGGGCGGTCGGAGGCGGCGAAGAAAATACCTCCGTCCCCGCTGGTATGCGCCCGCACCGACTGGAAGACCGCCTTCAAGGTGTTGTTCAGGGAGGCAACAAAAAAGTCTTTTCCTTCCTCCAGGTTGCCAAAGCTATTGATGACCAAGGTCCCGCCGGGACGCAGCACACGCCGGATGGACGCGAAGGCCTCACGCGTTAGCAGATGAGAGGGGGAGGAATCTCCCAGGAACGCGTCGAGAATGACGGCGTCGTATTGCTTCCGACAGCGGTTGAGGAAATGGCGTCCATCGTCCAGCGTCAGGTTAATCATGTTCGTCTGCAGGTCGAAGAAGCGGACACCCACCGGCACGACCGAAGGGTTGATTTCCACCACGTCCACGCGTGCCCCCTGGTGTGCGAACTCCATCGGCACAATCCCTACCCCCAGGCCGATACAGAGAACATCGTGGATGTTGGTCGTATAAGCCCGCGCTAACCCCGAAAGCGAGTAGGTGAAGTGGGAAACACTCTGCTTCCGCGCCGGATCGTAAGTGTTCTGAGTCAGCCCGTCGTTCAGGTAGAAACGGCAGGCACCATCTCGCCGGTCAACCACCTGGAGCACGCCAAAGTGAGAATTGCCCCGGAACACCTCGTTCACATAGGTGTATTTGTGCTTCGAATCGAGGTACGGCTTTCCGCCCAGCGCCGCGCCTAGGACCAGGAGCAGGACTACGACCGCCGGTCCCGTGCGGCGCGCGAAGAGGAAATAGCCGGCGCAAACCAGCAGCAGCGCCAGGGCCGTGAAATACATGGTGAGAGAGTTCGGCAGGTGAGGAATCAGCAGATAGCCGATGAGCAGGGTGCCGCCGAGGCTGCCGAGCGTGCCGACGGAGGTGAGGCGTCCCACGTTACCTCCTACGCCGGCTACGCACGAGGTGATCACGCGCACCAGGAAAGGCCCCGTCATCGCCAGCAACGCCAGCGGGATAAAAAACAGGATCAACGACGCGAGGAGGGACCCGACGGCGAGATTGAAGTCAAGGCACCAGTAGGCTACTGGCTCGCAAATCCGCACTGTCAAAGCGAGGTAAAGCGCGGCCGCCAGGATGGCCCAGTAAAGCCGCGCCAGCCGTTGCGACTGGTCGGCCAGTTTCCCGCCCACATAATAGCCGCAGGCCAGCGCCACCAGCGTCACCGCGATCTGTGCCGTCCAAACGAAATGCGACAGCCCGATGTACGGTGAGAGCATCTTGGCGCCCAGAATCTCCACGATCATGACCGCGGCTCCCGTTGTCGCTGCCGTAAGATACAGGTAGCGGCGCAGAGGCTGTGACAGCGCAGGTTCCGCCATTGGTATAGGTTGTATTTTCACCGCGGAGGTTTTACGCGACGCCAGCGGCGGGGGCAATATTTTATCCCAGCACCGTCATGTGCTGGGATCCGCCTGCCCTGATCGCGCGCCTCCTGCCAGCGGTCAGCGGACCACATTGGCGCAGTCACGGGTGGCTCAGGACTTTCGCCGCCGCCGCCGCGTTCCAGCAGCCGGAGACAATCGCCGCTGGGAGCGGCTCAAGCAGGCCTCCTTGGCTTCAAAGGGAAGGAGGCAACCGAATGGCCCGAGTTCTTCTGCCGCTTGCGGGCGTCGGCGACGATGGCTTTCACGTCATAATTGAATTTAGCGGCGTTCAGTTCGCGCACCTGCCGGACCTGGTTCACAATCTCGTCTTTCATGATCGATTTATTGTCCCATCAATTCTTCCGGAGTGCAAATGACCGGGCACAGAAAGCCTCGCTCGCGGCACGCCGCTTCGATGGCCGCGGACATTTCGGCGTTGGCGATTCTAGCCAACCATCAACCGCTCGCTGGGGCGAACAGCATCCGGTGAAAACATGACATCTGATGGACCGCCCCTTTCTGCCCTTTCATCATCGGGATCACGTTGACCGTCTGCTGGCTGCCCAATGCCAGATTGAGGGCCGTCCCACTCTTAGCAGTGACCCGGTCTTCGACGCCTATTCCGTTCGCCGGGTTTGGTAGAGTAGGAAAAAATGATAAGACATTGCTTTTGACGCTACGCGGGGCAATGCCGACCGTATAAGACGACGAGGTGAGCACATGACAATCTCATTAACTGACTCGTTCCTTGGGGCGTGGGTGCCCAGGACCTCCGCTAGCTCTAAGGCAGGGCGTGCTGTCCACGGCGCGCTCCACCCAGGACCGGCTCGGGCAAACAACCGCTTTAGTGGTAATAAGTGCGCCTTAGTATTATTATAAATCGCTCGCTTGACAAGAGGGGATTGTAGTAGAAGCTAACGCTCGCTATGCTGTCACCTTACTGCGAGAAATCCTTGCTTACCCTATGGTGGGCTTCCTGTTCCCTGGGTAATTCAAGGAAATCATCAAGTGATTCCGCATGGTTCCCCAGCCTTTGTCTGGATTAGCCGCACCCTATCCTAAAGTTCACCATGAAAAACATGATGGTCAAGTTCACCCGCGCAGCGCTGAGTACAAGCGGGCGCGTTAAAAAACAAATTCCTCTCGGTATTTTGACCCGAGCAGTCGCCGGCACGCTCTTGTTCATCGCCGGCTCCCAAGCCGGGGCGGACACTTTTACATGGAAAAATCCGCCCGTCAGCGGCGCCTTCAACGTCGCTGGTAACTGGCAAAACGCCGACGGCAACGGCGGCTATCCCGGTGCCGGCGACTTTGCGATCTTCCGGGACGGCACGTACACGGTGACCTGCTCCGGGGCCTCGGCCGGCATGACCGAGTTGATTGGCACCGTGACCTTCCAGCTCGACGGAAACTATATCGCGGGCAGTTACATTCAAGGGGGTCACCCGGTGGTGCTGCAAGGCGGCGGGACACTTCAGACCGGTCCCTTCAGCAGCTTGGGAGATGGCAGCATTCTGGTGAATGGATCGGGACTCACGATGGACAACTTCGATTTCGGAACGGCCGGCATCCAGACACGGATTACCGGAATCAACGGGGCCCGGATCACATCGTCCGGTCAGGTCAACGGCTCGGTCAACTATCTCCCCCAGCCGCGGCTTGAAACCGGATCCGAATGGCATCACACGGGGGCGCTGTATGTGAACAAGTGCTTCATCAACGGCGGATCACTTCTGGCAGCGGACGAACTCACGGTCCGCGCCGAACTGGACGGCGGTCGGCTCCAGGCTGGCCTACTCAAAGGCAGCGGTCACGCGATCAATGGTTCCACGGTAACAGCCGACACGGCTTCGCTAAGCAACTGGCTGTTGGAAGGCACCGGCACCGGCCTGCACTTATCCGGCACCACTGTCCCGGGCCTCATCTACGCCGACATCAGCATCAAGTCTGGAGCAACCTTCAGCGCAGGAGCCCTCGCCGATAACGCCTGGTATACGGTGGACGGCGGCGGCTCAACTCTCTCGGTCGCCGGTGTCATCACCGCCAATGGCCCGCAGAAGGTCACGGTGCAAAACCAGGGCCAAAGCAGCGCCGCCACACTGGCCCAGGCTTATGTGATCGCCACCGATTCCGGATCGGTCTTCACCTTCGCCGGGAAGGCCACTGACTCGACACTGAGCATCCAGAACGGAGGGCGTATCAATGGCGGTTCTATATTCGGGCCGACGATCCCGGGGCACGTTGCCGGGTGCGCCGTAACGGGAGCGGGCTCGGCCCTTGTGCTCAGCGGAAATCTGGAGCTGGGAAAGGCCGGGCAAGGATCATTGGATGTGAGTGACGGCGGCCGGGTGGAGTGCGCTACGGGTTCGCTAGACGGCGGAGAGGTGGGCGGAAGTTCCGGCAGCTCGATTTTTGGGGCTGGTTCTTTTTGGCTCTCACGCAACGGTTTGATCGTAGGCTATAAAACGGGTCTCGCGACGCTGAACGTGGGAGACGGAGGACGGGTCGAGGTGCGGAATGGGTTCTTCGCCGTGGGGCTGGCGCTGGGCGGCGTGGGCAGCGTGATCGTGGATGGCGGCCCTTCGCTGTCGCCCTCGGCATTGGATACCCGCTTGGCAACGGAGACGGCTGTCGGTGTGGAGGGCAAGGGATTGCTCCGCGTCCGGAACCATGGGCGGATCCTCGCCGGCAAGCTCACCGTGGGAGCCAACGCGGGCTCGGAGGGCACCGTGGAAGTCATCGGCGCAGGGACCAGCCTGGAGGTGGGCAAGACGCTGGAGATCGGGCAATCCGGGTTAGGCCAGATGACAATCAATGTCGGCGGTTTGGCCAACGCGCCCGATGTGCTCGTCGGTTCAAACACCGGCACCAACCTGCTGCTCCTGACGGGAGCTGGTTCGACGCTGACGGTTGCCAAAGCATTGAAGGTGGGAAACACGGGCATCGGCCAGTTAACCATCAAGCAGGGCGCCCGGGTCGTTTTGACGGGCACTTACTCCGAGCCGGAATATGCTGAAACGGGACTCTGTTGGGCGGGTGCGAACGCGGGAGCCACCGGCACCATTTCCGTGGACGGAGCGGGATCGGCCTTGCTCGGCATGAACGGATTTCTGAATCTCGGACTCGTCGCCAAAGGCATTCTAGCCGTGACCGGCGGAGGAGAAGTGAACTTTGCCGCCATTAGTGTAGTTGGCGGCCAGAACCGCAGCAGCTCGGCCACCATTTCCGGTGCTGGCTCGGTGGTGCGGGCGAGAGATTCTCTGGGAATTGGGCGACCCTTTGCCGGGCCCGAGTCGGACGAAGTCGCGGTGACCGCCGGAGGCCTCTTGCAGTCCAAGTCTACGCTCGGGGTGGGGAGGACAGGGGTTTTGAGCTTGAGTGGGGGATCGGCCGTGGTTGGGCAGACCAGCGAAGCGCCGATTCCCGGCTCCGTGCTAATCGCCAACCTTGGGAGGTTTTATCTGGGCGGGCGGCTGATCGGCTCGGTGCTGGTGAGGCAGGGCGGTGTTTTCCTTCCTGGCTTCTCCCCGGGGAAAGCCATGATCGAGGGCAATTTAACTTTAGCCGTAGGCACAGGTCTGGAAATGGAACTGGGCGGCACCGGAGTTGGTGAAGGGTTCGACCAGATCGACGCCACCGGCACCGTGACGCTCGCCGGTCATTTGGACATTGTCTTCCGCGACGGCTTTGCGCCGACCAATGGGCAGGTTTTCGAGCTGGTGAAAGGCGGCTCGATCCTTGGTGGTTTCTCGGAAGTAGCCGTCCATGGGTTGGCTCCCGGATTCACCTACTCGCTCGCGAACACCGGTGGCAACACGCTTAGCCTCATCGCCACCAGCGCAGGGGTGGCCACCACGCAGCCGGAACTGAGCATCACCCGCTCGGCGGGGAGCAACGTGCTTATTTCTTGGCCCGCTTACATCTCGGGCTGGACGCTCCAGCAGGCCACGGGGCTCACCTCATCCACATGGCTGCCCATCGATGCGCCGGGCAACACTGCGACCGTTCCGACATCGTTTGGTGCTGGGTTTTTCCGACTGCGCAAAGCGCGCTGAAAAGCCGGGACAGCCCCACGGGGTAAACCACGCGGAGTTCTCCGGGTCGGCTGAGCGTCCCGCACGTCACAGGGGCGCCCGTAACCACCTCGGACGGATCGGCCATTAGCATGGCTGACCCCTGGGTGACCTCTTTCCGGACGAGGTGATAACGCGCGCCAGAAACGGCCCTGTCATCGCCAGCAATGCCAGTGGGACAAAGAACAGGATCCCCGACGCGAGGAGGGAACCCACGGCGAGGTTGAAGTCGAGGCACCAGTAGGCGACCGGCTCGCAAATCCGCACTGTCAAAGCGAGATAAAGCGCGGCCGCCAGGATGGCCCAGTAAAGCCGCGACAGCCGTTGCGACCGGTCGGCCAGTTTCCGGCCTACGTAATAGCCGCAGGCCAGCGCCACCAGCGTCACCGCGATCTGTGCCGTCCAACGAAATGCGACAGGCCGATATACGATGAGAGCATCTTGGCGCCCAGAATCTCCACGATCAAGACCGCGGCTCCCGTTGTCGCTGCTGTAAGATACAGGCGGTGTAATTAAGCGCAAGGAAGCGGAATTCCCAACCTGCTCCCAAACCCGCACCGTAAGAATTGCACCGTAAGAATCGCGTTGTGCAGCAGGGGTTTAGCGGGAACACTCCCAACTTGGATGAACATAAGCGTCTTTGACCTGTTCACGGTTGGCATCGGACCTTCCAGTTCTCACACGGTTGGGCCGATGCGGGCCGCGCGGGATTTTGCGCACCGACTCGCCGCCGGTGGATACCTGGAACGTACCGGCAAAGTAACAGCGGTCCTGTATGGCTCGCTCGGGGCCACCGGCAAAGGTCATGCTTCGGACAAGGCGATCGTTCTTGGCCTGCTCGGCGAAACGCCCGAATCGGTCGCGGTGGAAGGTATGGATCAACGCCTGCACGAGATCCGTCACAGCGGGCGCCTGAACCTCTTAAACAGTCGCGACATCCCCTTTTCGGAGAAGGATGATCTGGTGTTCGATCGCAAAAACTCGCTGCCATTCCATCCGAACGGAGTGAGGCTGGAGGCGTTCGATGCGGCGGGGACGAGTCTGTTCGCCGATACGTATTACTCCACCGGGGGCGGGTTCATCGTGCGTGAAGGAGAAGCGGACACAGGAAGCAGCCCAATTCCGTATCCGTTCACCAGCAGCGCGCAGTTGTTGGCACAATGCCAGGCGAACGACTTGACCATTAGCGAACTGATGTTGGCCAACGAGCAGACATTCCGGACGGAGCCGGAGGTGCATGCCAACCTGGCGCGGCTCTGGCAGGTGATGCAGGAGTGCGTGGCCAGGGGCTGCAAGAGCGAAGGCAGGTTGCCTGGTGGGCTAAACATCCAGCGCCGCGCGCCGGAGCTCTACCGGAAACTCATGGCGCAGGCGGAACAGGCTTTGCGCGACCCGCTGACCATCATGGATTGGGTGAACCTCTATGCTATGGCCGTGAACGAGGAGAACGCCGCGGGTGGCCGGGTAGTCACCGCGCCCACCAATGGCGCTGCGGGCATCATTCCGGCAGTCCTGCATTACGCGACACGTTTCTGCACGGCACCGCACCGGGACAGCGTGGGGCAATTCCTGCTCACGGCGGGGGCGATCGGCATTCTTTACAAAACCAACGCCTCGATTTCCGGGGCAGACGTCGGCTGCCAGGGCGAAGTCGGGGTGGCCTGCTCGATGGCGGCGGGTGGGCTGGTCGAGTTCCTCGGCGGCACGCCCGCGCAAGTGGAGAACGCCGCGGAGATCGGCATGGAACATAACCTTGGCCTGACTTGCGATCCGATCGGTGGGCTGGTTCAGATCCCGTGCATCGAGCGAAACGCCATGGGTAGCATCAAGGCCATCAACGCCGCACGCATCGCTCTGCGCGGCGACGGGTTCCATTTCGTCTCGCTGGACAAGGTCATAAAGACCATGCGAGAAACCGGCCGCGACATGCTGACCAAATACAAGGAAACCGCCCGCGGCGGCCTGGCAGTCAACGTCGTCGAGTGTTGACCGTCCTCGCGAACGGGGAAGAAGCCAGACCGAACGCCCGGTCAATTGATACATCGCCCCGGGGTATAAATACGCACCTTCCGAGTCATCGCCTCATATGCCTGCCACGGCTATCCTAGCGTCAAGAGTATACGGCAATCTCAACAACTTTGCCATTCGACCGGAACGAGGACAGGTCGCTGTTATGCTGTAATGGGGGAGCGCGCCCGCCCCGGGCGTTGTGACTGGCGCCCTCGCCAGTCACTTTCTCGGCTCCTCGACCGGACTCACTGCTCAGTGGCTCGGCGCGCGGCCCCGCCACCCGGCGAGGGCGCCGGCTGGCCACGCCCGGGGCGGGCGTGCTCCCGATTTCCAACTGCATGGTTACGGTTAAGCTCCTTTGTCTTCAGCGTGTAAGCGGTAAAGATAACGAATGACATCCTTCGAAAAGCCGGATTGCCCGGCCTGTTCCGCAGTCGCGGCCTGAGCCCTCTCGGCCCGGACCAGGGCAAGCTCGCCCGCATCGAGCCAGTAGCCAGCGCAGTTTGGGCACTGGTCCACTTCGACCCGGCGTCTGGCGCTAAAGAAATGTCGATGGAGCTTCACCCCGGCGCAGCGGGGACATTCACGTTTGCGGGTTTGGTCCACAGTCAAGCCCTCTTTGCGTCGAACGTGCAGCAAGGGCTCCCCCGCCTTTTCATCCTCTTCATCTACTTTCTGCAGCTCGAAGGCATCAAACCAAATCCCTCCGCAACCGCCTTGGCAGACATCCACAACGAGGGAGCCGACCTGTAATTGGGTCAGTTCATTGAAGCAGGCTGGGCATTTCATAGACTTGTATTCCCCTGAAATAGTTCGCACGCCAACCTTCCATACTCAAACGCTTTTTGTCGGGCGCTAATTCTTCAGCAAAAACTTCTGCACCCCATCCAGGTCGTCAGTGTTGATCAGGTCAACGCCGTTGACCTGCATTTCACCCCAGAATGCGGGTTTGTCCGGCGCACCCCAGAAGCGCACGCGCCTGCCTTGCTGGTGGGCCTTGGCTACGATCTGTTTGAGCTTAAGCTCGTCCGCCTCGGGAATAGGGCCTGTCCCGCGCCATTTAAAGTTCGGCGCCCAATTGGCGCTGATCCACGGGATGAGGTCTGCGGATGTGCCGGAGTCCAGGTCCGCCAGGTCGCCGTCTAGCGAGGCGTAGCGGACGGATTCGCCAGCGAACATCTCTTTTGAGCGGTTGCCGGTAATGATGACGCGGATGGCGTTGGTCTCCGTTGCTGTTGGCTGGAAGGTAGTCAGCATCCCGGCGTAGGGCTTCAGGATTTCGCGCAGGACAGGATAGCTGGTCTGCCAATCCGACTTCAGTTCGACGAGCAGCGTGAACTCTGGACCGGAGGGGTACACGTGTCCGCCGTTGGTCTTCACACGCTCGCGTAACGGATCGAGGTAGAGCGCCTGAAGGGTCCGCTCCGGTTTCACTGCGCTGCGGTTATGGGCCACAAGGAGCCGCCCATCCACCAGATGAACATCGGCCTCCGCGCTGCAAAAGCCGTGGTCCAGGGCGTCGAGCAACGGGCGCTTGTGCTCATAGTCATTATGGGAGTGTGCGTGGATCAGCGGCACGAGTTCTGCCTGGAGGTATGCAGCGGATAAGAGGAGGACTGCCAGCCCGGCAAGGACTTTGCCGGCAGCCCCGGCGCGCGGACATTCTTGTCCGCAGCGAGGTGGGACTGTCTGTGGGCTACCGTCCTCTGTGGAGCCGGGGAGCCTTCGGGCGTTGCTGCGGACAAGAATGTCCGCGCGCCGTTCCGGTTGCGACCTTGCCCCGCTGCGTGGCAACAGTGAAAGCTTCATAATCTGCAATGTTTCAACTCTCCGCCCGCCTATCAAGTTTTCTTCCACCCCGGTCCGCGGACAACCTGGCCTGGCTTGGCGCCCGTATGGTCGCCGTCGCTCAAGACCTGAACGCCGTTAACGAACACATCCCGAACCCCGGTGGCATATTGATGCGGCTGCTCGAAGGTGGCATGGTCTCGAATGCTGGTGGGATCAAAGATCACGATGTCCGCATAGTGACCCGGTCGGAGCGCGCCGCGGCGGTCGAGCTTGAGGTTGGTGGCGGGCAGCCAGGTCAAGCGGTGGATGGCGGCTTCGAGCGGAATGAGCTTCTCCTCGCGGACATATCTCCCCAGCAGCCGGGCCGCGTTCCCATAAGCGCGCGGGTGTGCATTGGATTTCAGGAACACCCCTTCCGGCGCCAGCGAGGCCTCGTCCGAGCCAAAACTCACCCACGGCAATTGGAGCTGCTGGCGCAGGTTGTCTTCGGACATGATGAAGTAGATCGCCTCCACACGGTCATTGTCTTCAATGACCAGGTCCATGGCGGCATCTTCCGGCGAGATGCCGCGCATCCTTGCGACCTCAGCCAGCGTCTTGCCCGTGAGTGGCTTCAGCTTCTCGGTTATGAAGCCGGCCAGGACTATGTTGTCCGGGGAGCCCGCAGCGGCGAACAAGTTCTCCCAATCGTCCGACGGTGCGGCCATCTCGCGTCTCACGCGTTGGCGTGTGGCGGGGTCCCGGAGGCGTTTCACCCATTCCTCGTGGCCGCCTTCCTGGACCCAAGGCGGCATCGCCGCGTCGAGCCCCGTGCCGGCAGCCCTGTAATTATACATATTCGCGGTAATCGCCAGCCCCTCGGCCCGGGCCGACTCGATCTTCCGGATCAGCGGATCGAGCTTGGGCCAGTTAGGTTGGCCGGCAACTTTGAGATGATAAATCTCGGCGGGGACATGGGCCTCCCGGGCAATGCGAATCAACTCGTCCGCGGCTTCGAGCAACCGGCTGCTCTCGCTGCGCAGGTGGGAAATATACATGCCGTCGTAATCCGCCGCAGCCTGGCACAGGGCGATCAGCTCGTCCGTCTTCGCGTAAAACGCCGGCGCGTAAATCAGGGCCGAGGCAATCCCCAGCGCGCCCTCGGCCATAGCCGCGCCCACGAGATCCTGCATGCGCCCCAACTCCTCGGGCGTGGGTGGACGATCGGCATAGCCGACCTCGTGGATCCGTACCGTGGTGGCGCCGACGAAGGAGGCCACGTTGCAAGAGACGCCGCGACCGACGAGGTGCTCCAGGTATTCCCCCAGCGTGGTCCACTCGATGTCATACTTGATATCCCCCTGCTGCTCCCGCATTTGCCGCTTCATCGTGTCGGTAAGCGGCCCCATGGACGAGCCTTCCCCCATGACTTCCAGCGTCACTCCCTGGCGGATGTCGCTCTGGGAGCGGCCGTCTTCCAGGAGCGAGCGGTTAGCCCAGCTCAGCATATTGATGAATCCCGGCGCGACCGCGAGACCCTGGGCATCAAGCTCCCTCCGGCCCCGTGATCCGCGCAATGAGCCAATAGCCGCAATGGCCTCTCCGTTGACAGCAACGTCGCCGCGCACAGGCGGCCTGCCGCTGCCATCGTATATCGTGCCGTTTCGGATAATGAGGTCGTAATCGGGGCTCATGTTCTACTATTGCTCACTGCGATCGCGGCCGGTTCCTGTATTTCTCGTAGAGACGCGTATGGCGGGTTTCGAGGCTGACTTCTTTACCCGCTATCCACATCCGCTTCACGTTTGCGCGAATGTCCAGAATGTCCCCATCGGCGGCAAAGAGAGTTGCGTCCTTGCCTGGTTCGATGGAACCGAGGCGATCGGCTACGCCGGCCAGTTGAGCCGGATACAAGGTCAGTCCCTTGAGTGCCTCCGTTTCGGGCAAGCCAAAGGCGACCGCCTGCGCCGCAGCATAAGGCAAGTTCCGGATGAGCGGGGCGTTGAAGCTGTCCGAGCCGATGCTGAAGGTCACCTGGACCCCCGCTCGCTGCAAGATTGCCGGCGCCTGGAACGGAGCGTCGTACGAGGCGGAATCGCTCGCCGGCTGGGTGAAGATGTGGCCATAAATGACCGGTATCTTCTTCTCCGCCAGGAGGTCGGCCGCCATCCAGGCATCGCGGCCGCTGGCCAGGATGATATGGTAGCCGTTGGTCTCAGCCCATTGAGCGGCCGCTCGGATTTGGCGGATTTCATCGGCATGGATCATGATCGGCCATGTCCCCGCCACGAACGGCAGCATCGCCTCCCAAGCGGGGACCAGTTCCAGCGCCGGCGCTTGGTTTTTTGCCGCGGCCCCTTTCGCCTTGGCATAAGCCTTGGCTTCCTCGAAGAAATCCGTGATGGCCCGCAGCCGGGCGAGGCGTTCTTTGGCCTGGTCTTCAAGAGACTTCCATTTGGCCTTGTCCCGTGCCTTTTCTCTGCGCGTGGTGTCGAGTTCCATCTGCGGCCAGAACAAGTGGAGAGCAAGGGGTTTCTTGAGTGTCATCTCCTCGGTGGTCCAGCCGGCTGTCGCGAGCAGCGCGGACTGACCGGAGATGATGTGGCCGTTGGGCACCGGCTCAAAAAAGGTGATGCCGTTGGCACGAGCCACGGGGATTAACTCCGAGTCCGGGTTCACCGCAATCCACGATTCCACGTCCGGCGTGAAATCGTCCCCAACCTCGGTGGTGTCCTGGGTGGCCCGGACGCCGCTGATTTCCGTGAGACCGAGGACGGTGTTCAGGGCGATGAGGCCCGGGTAGAGGTGCTGGTCGGCGAGATCAATGGGTCTGGCGCCGTCGGCTGGCACGGTCTTCCCGACAGCGGCAATCTTCCCATCTCGGATGAGCACCTGGCCCGGCGCCAGCGTCTCGCCCGAAATAGTATGCACGGTGGCGCCGTCGAGCACGAACGCCTCGGCGTGAGCATGCAGTGGCGCGGATGCTATAGTGCCCGCTAGAAGCATGAGGCTGATCCAGCAGGCGCAGGGTCTAAGAGTTGTCGCCAACTTAGGACACCTGCCGAAAGCGGTAGAGGACAACCGCACTCCAAGACGCTCCGCGTTATCCGGCGCTTGGGATGGCGCGCCAGCATCTTGGAGTGCGCCAGCCCCCTGGCGCTTTGGCAGGCACTTACTATATAACCTCGCCAGCTTGGCATCCTTTGCTTGGCCCGGGGTATTGGGTCTGGACTCTCGCATACTCACTTATTCCTCTACGCACTGCCGGTCGCGGCCATCAAATTCATGTTCCAGGCAAACGCGGAAGAACGAATTATCTCCTCCCCCTCCCTCGCCGCCCTCGCCGCCGCCGGATAACTTCTGAAGCTTCTTCGCCTTGGCCAGGAGGTCGGAGCGTTCCTTTTCCAGCCTGGCCGTGCGCTCGGCATTGAGCGAGCGGTCGAAGTATTTCTTCCCCTCGATCCAGGTCTGGAGGCAAACAGTGCGGGAGTCGAGCGGCGAGCGGGACCAGATCGCGAAGTCCGCATCCTTGCCCTGCTCCAGCGAGCCGATGCGCTGGTCAATACGGAGTTGCCTGGCGGGATTGATCGTGACGAACTTAAGCGCCTCGGCTTCAGGCGTCCCTCCGTATTTAACCGCCTTGGCGGCTTCGGTATAAAGCCGGCGGGCGAGTTCGGACGAGTCCGAGTTGAAAGAGACGAGCACCCCGCGGTCCCTCATCAGGCTGCCGTTGTAGGGGATCGCGTCATACACTTCGAATTTGTAGGCCCACCAATCCGAGAATGTGGAAGCGCCCGCGCCGTGTTTGGCGATCTCGTCGGCCACCTTGTAACCTTCCAGCACGTGCTCGAAGCTGCCGATCTTCACGCCGAACTCCTCCATCAGGCGGATGAGCATGAGTATCTCGTCCTGGCGATAGGCATGGCAATGAATCCAGCGCCGGCCTTCCAGGATTTCGCCTATGGCCTCGAGTTCAAGATCACGCCGGGGAGGCAGAGTGGACAGACGGGACGCCTCTCTCACTTTGGCCAGGTATTCCCGGGCGGCGGTGAAGCGGTTGGCTATGAAAGTGCGGACCCCCATGCGGGTTTGGGGAAAGCGCGTCACGAACTTGTCGCCCCAGCCTGACTGCTTCACGTTCTCCCCCAAGGCGAACTTGATGCCGGGGGGCGTCGCGTCGAAGATGAGCCACTCCGGGCTGGCCCCATCGCGCAGTTTGATGAAACAGCTTTGGCCGCCGATTGGGTTGGCTGAACCGTGGAGCAGGTTCACGGCAGTGACGCCTCCCGCGAGCTGCTGGTAAAGGGTATCCGTCTCGGAATTCACGACATCGCCGATGCGGACCATCGCACTGGAGGGGACCGCGGATTCGTTGACTCCGCCGAGAATGGCCGTGTGGCTATGGGCATCAATCAGGCCGGGCGTGATGTGCAGGCCCTGGCCGTCGATCACAAGGGTTTCCGGGGCGGTCTTGATCTTGCCCAGGTATCCGACTCCCTCGATTTTTCCACCGGACACGAGGACTTGAGCATTGGTGAGAATCCCGTTAGTGCCGCAGGTCCATACTGTCGCACGCTCAATCAGGACGGCCTTGGGCTCGGCCAGCGGCCCTCGCCCCTCCAGCGGCAAGCGGGCCACGCGGCTCTTCTGGAGCTCGCGCAATTGCTCCTTCTTGTTGTCCCCGGCTTTGACGAGCGGCTTCTCCTCGCTCGATCCCCCGTCCTTGTTCTCCTGCTTCACGGTCTCGGGCGCGAGTTTCGGGGCCTCGGCGGGGATACGGTGAACCATGCCGTCAATCCAAACCTCGCGGACTTGCGCCAGGGGATTGAAGTAGTTGGTACCCTCGACCACGGTCAGGTTAGCTAGCTTGCCGGCCTCGATCGTGCCAAGCTGGCTTTCAACGCCGCACAATCTGGCCGGAACGGTGGTCAGGGCGGCCAGCGCGTCGGCTTCGGCCAGGCCACGATCCAAGGCCAGCCGCAGATTCTGCCGGAATTTCTTTACGTCGCTAAGGCCATAAGTGGTGAGCGCAACCTCGCGGCCCTGCTGGCGGAGCACGGCCGGGTTCTCCGGCGCCCAATCCCAAGCTCGCAACTGGTCGAGACTGACTTGCTCCCAGTCGCTCTCGTCAGGCAGTTTGGGCAGGGCCGGGAAATTCACCGGCACTATGAAGGTCGCCCCGGTGGCCTTGGCCAGGTCGGGCCGGCGCCATTCCTGGCCGCTGGAGACGAGACAGAAATCGAGCCCGAGTTCGCGCGAGATCTGGGCGGCCCGGTCCTCCATCAAGGCGCTGCCAGGCTCGAAGGCGACGCGCATCCTCTTATCGGCGGCAGGGGCAAGCGCTTCGAGTGAGGGGTTGAACTCGGGGCGTTTGCGGTCTTGCGGATGCTTCTGATAATCGGCGTGATTGAGCGCGTAGTGGCGCGCGTCGAAGATGCTCTGCCGCACGGCGGCAATCACCCCCATCAGCGAGCCCGGATAAGGGCGCTCCTCGCTGGACTGCGTCTCGAACACGATATGCTGGAAGACATCGGGCTTGATGACCGCGTCATTAGGATTCTCCTCGGACAATGCGATCAGGGCACTGGTACCGCGGATGATGCCCCTGGTGGGGACAATCACGCCTGCGGTGAAGCCCAAAGCACATAATGGAGCCAGGGCCTTATCTCTAGGCGAATAGTCCCGTACAGCCCGACGTTCGGGCATGATCCTGGCCACCCCGGCGCCCGGGCCGGGATTGCCCGGATCAGTCTGCGCGCTCGGCGTACCGAAGAATCTCAGGCCGGCCGAGGTCAGGCTGGCCGCCGAGGCGGGCTCAACGTAAGAAGTGGTGGCCGGCGGATTAGTGCCGCCAAGAACTAGATAGGGATCAATGAAGCCGGCGTAGATGGTCGTTCCCTTCATGTCCCAGATTCTCGCATCGGCTGGAGGGGCGACCTCCTTCGCGACCGCCTTGATGAACCCATCGCGAATGACAATGGTGCCCCCCTCCAAGACCTCGCCGGGCCTGGTCACAACCCTGCCACCAACCAGCGCGTGGACGCCGAGCGGCAGCGGCCGGAAGCCAGGTGAGAGAATGTCACTCGCCGACAAAGAGGCCGCCAACAAGCCAAGTTGAAGAACCCAGAGGAACACCAGCCGCTTGGCCTGCTGAAGTAGTCGAGGCGGGTTACTCATTTTCGGAATTCACTATGCAGGCAGTTCTGGTTGATTACAAGGCGGTGATTATCTAACGAGTGCATTGTCGGGCCGCGCAGGTTTGTCTTCAGCACCGTTTCGGCTAATGTTCAGACATGGCGAACGTGAACGATGTGAACAGTCTGGAGCGGCTGCTGCGCCCCTTGCGGCGCGAACTCAGTGCGGAGTTGGCGGACGCCATCGTGCGTCTGAAGGCCGATGCGGAGGTGCAGGCCCGATACGACGAGTCGGCCGGCAAGAACACGGAAGGGTCACTCAGGCCGGAAGAGCGGGCGGAGTTGGAATCGTTAGTCCGCGCCAATTCCATGCTGAGCCTCTTGAAGGCCGAAGCACGGGCGTTTCTGCAGCAACCGAAAGCCGCTTGATGGATGCGGCTTTGCTCGCAGTGATGATGTTATGCACTTGCAAGCCTCTGAGCCAGAGACTCGACAAGCGCATCTCGCCGGCGCTGGGTGTGGGGATTCAAACGAAGCAGCCGTGGGTTCCAGGCCAACCGGTAATGAAAGAAGCAGGATTCCACTGCCGGAATCTTCACGCTCAGGCACCGATCAGCCGTGGTCCCGAGCGGGACGAATTCCGGCAGAAACGCCGCCAGGCTTTTCTCGCCCAGGGCAAGCCGGGCTTCGAGGAAGTTGCCGCAGGTTAAAGCGGGCTCGTAATCCTGCAGGACGTTGAATTCGGATTGGGGAAGCTCGCCGGTCGGCCAAACGAGCGGTAGCCGCCTGTCCCCGAACGCGCGTTCAGCCTGTCTAACCGTTTTGCAGAGCGCCTTGGGCACCCAGAACTTCAGCCGCCAAGCCCCGAGCTCTTTGAGTTGCAAGGGGCGGCTCACCTCGGCCCGGGTTACGACGCCGAAGTCGAGGGTCAAATCGTGCAAGCGCCGTTCGACCTCATCCCCGAGCACGGTTTCGACGGCAAAGCGGATGCCGGATTGGACGCAGCGTGGCTCAGCAAGGACCGGCAACAGGAAAGACGCAATGAATGTCGGACTAGCTCCTATGCGGTAGGTTTGCCCTTCCGAGAGGCAGCCGCGCTGGAAGTTCGACAGACCCAGCAGGAAGAACCGTGAGATGCGCGCCAGCTCTTTTCCGCTGGCGGTCAACCGGATCCCCTTCCCGTGCCGCTCCACTAGTCCGACTTGGAAGAAATCCTCCAATTCCTTAATCTGGCGGCTGTATTGGCTTTGCCGTGCCGGATCGCCTCCCGCCGCCCCCACTATGC
>Ga0118677_10002222_pt1 | contig 39445 bp, 33 predicted proteins | sample AliMusrvi5mmetaG_FD_86154 | JGI IMG/M metagenome (GOLD analysis project Ga0118677, IMG submission 86154) | reverse complement strand
AAGTCAACAAAGGGCTTGTTTTTGATTATTATTTGAATGTAAATAAATTAGTAGATATATAAACAGATTATACAACAAATCAGATTTCTGATAATACATTCACCATAAATGCTTGTTTTGGCTATAAATTTTAATTACAATAACTTACAAGCCTCCACACCGACTATATGCAGCACCTTTCCTTTCTTTTGAAAAAATGTCTGCTCTGCCATAATTTTCGCCTTATTATCCCCCAAATGAACAGAACCCTATTCCTCCTGTCCGGCTTAATTCTGCTCATTTCTGTTCTTTGCGGCTGCAACAACCACAACGGAAAGAAAACGGCCGTATCCAAAACCGATTCCACGGGAAGCCATAAGGTCAGCAGCAAAGAGCTCTTCAAAAATGTGACATTCAAACCGGTATTGGGCGAACGGCTCTCCATTGTTGGCGATTTCAACGCCGACCGAAAGCCCGATACTCTCAAAGAGGAGTACATCAGCCAGGTGACGAACCAAGAGACCTATAAGGACTACCAGGAGATGAATTTCAGGGATAAGCTGACAGATGACGAGTGCATGATGCTCACCGACACCCTGATGTCGCTGATCGCTGCACAAAAACCGCTGGTCAGGCTAAAGCCCACGAATAATGATCTGCCCGTTTTAACCATGCCCTATTTCTGCAATCTAACCGGGATCGCTTACCTGATCAACGTGGGCAACATCAACCATCAGGCAGGCGACGAACTTGCCATTGTTACCAGCAGCATCCGGTTTGCCGGCGCTACAAACGACTGCCACATCTATTCCTTTTCGAAAAATGGATGGAAAGAGGTCTTTACATTCGCCGTACGTGAGGACGCATACGAAGATGCAGATAATAAACTAAGAATACCCGGTTACCTCGAGAAGAAACACGGGAAGTGGTATTACCTTGATTTATACCATGAACTGAACGAATCCGACTCCACCGGAGAAACCACCAAAATGATTCCTTTGACCCTAAAATAATCGGTAAAAACACCCGGCAGCTTGTGGAACGCTGCTTTTTACACGTCATTTTCGGTTAATTAATCATTGTACCTTTTTTTTATGCCTTCGGGTTTTTTGCGGGGCCTGTAAGACAGAAAAAAGATGCGTCTTAAGATCAGGGCAGAACGATACTCCGATAATGATCCCTGTCAGTAAAGAATTTCCGCAATTCATAATATCCGGCCTGAATTTTTTTTACTTTTGCAGTGAAAACAATAGTATTCACCAAATAGATCATCGCCATGCAAAAATTAATCATGTCTTTCATCCTGGTAATATTCACCGCACTGACACTCAATGCCCAGGACAATGCAACGGCTGCGCCTGAAAATCCGAACGCACCCGAGATCAGCTTTGATAAAACGGTTCATGATTATGGAACGCTTGTCCAGGGAGCTGACGGAACCTGTGAATTCAAGTTCACAAACACCGGCAAGGAACCCCTCATTCTCAACAAACCGGTTTCCTCCTGCGGATGTACTGTTCCCACCTGGCCACAGGAACCCATTTTACCGGGCAAAAGTGATGTGATCAAGGTTACCTATGCAACCCACAACATCGGCCCGATCAACAAAACAGTTACTGTTACTTCCAATGCAAAAACAAACCGCGTTGTTTTATCAATAAAGGGAACGGTCGCACCAAAACCTGCTGACCAGTCACCTGAAAAAGCAAACGACAACACTGCCACACCTATCAGTAAATAAAATAATTATGCCTTCCATTTCAAGAAAAGGAAAAACGATGCCAGCTTCCCCAATCAGGAAGCTGGTTCCGTTTTCAGAAGCTGCCAAAAAAAGGGGAGTAAAAGTTTACCACCTGAATATTGGCCAACCGGACATAGAGACTCCGGAAAATGTCATGAACAAGATCCGCAATATCGATCTTAAAGTGATAGAGTACAGCCATTCGGCCGGGATGCTCTCCTACCGTAAAAAACTGGCGGAATATTACCTCCGCAACGGCATCAAAGTTGACCCCGAAGAGATGATCGTGACAGCAGGCGGCTCGGAAGCCATCCTGTTTGCCATGAGCACCTGTCTCGACCCCGGCGATGAGATCATCATCCCCGAGCCATTCTATGCCAACTACAACGGATTTTCGGTCTCCTCGGGCGTAGTCGTAAAACCGATCGACTCCTTCATCGAGTCAGGCTTTGCCCTTCCCCCGATGCAGGCTTTCGAGGATGCGATCACGCCCAAGACCAAGGCGATCATGATCTGCAACCCGAATAACCCCACAGGATACCTCTATTCAAAAGCAGAACTCGAGTCACTGCGCGACATTGTGAAAAAGCACGACCTTTTCTTCTTCTCAGATGAAGTGTACCGCGAATTCACCTACGACGGCAAAGAGCACTTCTCGGTAATGAACCTTGAAGGCATCGATGACAATATCGTACTGCTGGATTCAATCTCCAAGCGTTACAGCGCCTGCGGGGCCCGTATCGGTGTCATGATCTCCCGCAACAAGAAGGTGATGGAAGCTGCCATGAAATTTGCCCAGGCCAGGCTGAGCCCGCCCACCTTTGGACAGATCGCCGGCGAAGAGGCTATCAATACTCCCGCCTCCTACTTCACAAAAGTTCTCGAAGAGTATCACGAACGCAGGGATATCGTGGTGAATTCCATCAACAAAATGGAAGGCTGCTTCTGCCCGAACCCGGGCGGCGCTTTCTACGCTGTTGCCAGGCTGCCGATCGAAGACTCCGACCACTTCTGTCAGTGGCTGCTCGAGGATTTCAACTGCGACGGAAAAACCGTCATGCTTGCCCCCGCCACCGGCTTCTACTCCACAAAAGGACGCGGAATGAACGAGGTCAGGATCAGTTATGTACTGAAGATCGAAGACCTGAAAGCTGCCATGAACTGCCTGGAACAGGCTTTGAAGGTTTATCCGGGGAGGAAGAAAAATTGATCTGATTGATCTGATTGACCTAAATTGATTTGACACCCTATGTGAGCGATTGTGCCGCATAGGGTGTTTTTTTTTGCTGAGCTAAAAATCAGTGTAGATCAGGTACTTTTTGCGGATCTTTTTAAACACGTCAAGTTCGGGAACCCAGCTTATCCGGATCTCGTTTTCAGGAACGCCGTTGATGATCTGGCTCCGGAGCTCATGGTTGCCGGCAAGCAGGTCAAAGAAATCCGTGAAAAACTTCGGGTCGTTTTTCAGTTGATGAAAGGCATCCGTGAGCCAGGAGAGGTTCAGCTTTCCATTGTCAGCGAATTGCTCTTTATCATGTTTCCGCAGATCAACGCCGAAGCATTTTTCACCCTTGTACGGGGGATTCAGGCTGGCTCCCTTTACAGGCTGGGGTACAAATGAAAAGCCGGATTGAGGGTAAGCCGGATGACCATAGGCCTGGAAAGGGAAATCGGTTCCTCTGCCGACAGAAACGATAGTCCCTTCAAACAGGCAAAGCGATGGATAGAGATACACCGCATTCATGTTCTGCAGGTTCGGAGAGGGATTGACGGGGAGTTTGTACCGGGTGGTATGGTCATAGTTCTGAAGCGGGATCACCTCCAGGTCACAGATCACCCCGTTCTTAAGCCAGCCCTCTTCATTGACCATCTTGGCAAATTCCCCGATCGTCATCCCGTATACAACCGGCACAGGAAACAATCCGACAAAGGAGGCACAATCCGGCTGCAACACCGGCCCGTCGATATAATAGCCATTCGGATCGGGCCGGTCAAGAACGATCAACGGAACATTGTTTTCTGCACAAGCCTCCATTACATAAGCCAGGGTCGAGGTATAGGTAAAAAACCGGACACCAACATCCTGCAGGTCAAACAGGACCAGGTCAATGCTTTTCAGGTCGGCAGGTTCCGGCTTTTTCCTCTTACCGTACAAGGATATGATGGGTAAGCCGGTTAAGCTGTCTTGACCGTTCTTAAGCGACTGACCGGCCTCCTCAAAGTTCCTGAAGCCATGCTCAGGGCAGAAGATCTTTGAAACGCTGATGCCGGCTGCAAGGAGGGTATCCACAAGATTCCGCTTCCCGACAAGGGATGACGGGTTTGCAACCACACCGATCGATTTGTTTTTCAGCAGCGGAAAATACTTCCCGGTACACTCTGCCCCTGTGCGCACCTGGCTTAGGGCAATGAGGGAAATGAGCAATGAGCAATGAAGGGTTAGGAGGATGGTTTTGAGAATTCTCATGGTTCGTGATACTGAAAAAGACAAGCGTTATTTATTAATACCTTTGCAAAATAAACATTTCTTCGTTGAATACCGAATTCTTCATCGCTAAAAAGATCCTCTCCCGCAGCAAGGCCAACTTCTCCCGGCCCATTGTGCGGATCGCCATTGTGGGTATAGCGCTGGGACTGACGGTTATGTTTGTCGCCATTGCCATTCTAACAGGCTTCCAGCGCCAGATCCGCGAAAAGGTCATTGGCTTTGGCGCGCATATCCAGATCACCCATTTCGATGAAAATGCCTCCTTTGAGCCCCAGCCCATTTCCGTTCACCAGTACTTCTACCCGGCGCTGGCGAAGAAAAAGGAGATCCGGCATATCCAGGTATTTGCATCCAAGGCAGGCATCATAAAAACAGCCGACCAGATCCAGGGTGTTGTCCTGAAGGGGGTGGGCACGGATTTCGATCCCTCCTTTTTCAGTGACAAGATGGTTGAAGGAGATATTCTGAAACTTCCGGACTCCGGAAAAACGAATGACGTGCTGATCTCAAGGAACATCGCCACGCTTTTAAAACTGAAGCTGCACGATGATCTCAGGATGTATTTTATCTCGGGGAACACTACACTTGGCAGAAAATTCAGGATCTGCGGCATATACGAAACCGGGCTTGAAGAATTTGACAAGCTCTATGTCATCGGGGATATCCGCCATATCCAGAAACTCAACAACTGGGATTCAACCCAGGTAGGCGGGTTCGAGGTTTTCCTGAACAACTTCAACGATCTTGACCGGATGGAGAAATACATCTACAAACAGATCGGCTTTTCACTGGATGCCCGCACAATCAGGCAACTTTATCCCCAGATCTTCGACTGGCTGGACCTCCAGGATATCAACGTCCTGATCATCCTTATCCTGATGATCATGGTCTCTGCGATCACCATGATCTCCACGCTGCTGATCCTCATCCTGGAACGCACGAACATGATCGGCATCCTCAAGGCGCTGGGCATGAACAACTTTGCGATACGGAAGATCTTTCTTTACAATTCAGTCTATATTATCGGGATCGGGGTGCTGTGGGGAAATGCAGTCAGTTTCATTCTCTGCCTGATCCAGCAGTATTTCGGAGTCATAAAGCTGCCCCAGGAATCCTACTATGTTTCGGTTGTGCCGGTCAACCTGGATATCGTGAATATCCTGCTGCTCAATGCCGGCACTATCGCCGTTTGCTCACTGATGCTGATCATTCCCTCCTACATCATCACAAAGATCAGTCCGATCAGGGCGATCCGTTTTGACTGATACCCGAAAGATCCCTACTCTTTTAAATGCAGCCCGCACTCTCGGTTATCGGGGTTTTCCCACCACCATCGTCCTGCCCTTAAATCTTCACCCGGAAGGATCGCACGTGTGCACGGAAGGCAGCCGATGCTTGGAAATCCCTTGTCATGCAGAGGATTGTAGGGGATGCCGTGGGTCTTAATGTAGTCCCACACCTGGGCTTCCGTCCAGTTCAGCAGGGGGTTGATCTTGATCATTTCATTGGTTTCATCCCATTCAACCAGTTCCCGGTTTTTCCGGGTCACCGACTGATCTTTCCTGAGTCCGCTAAACCAGGCATCCAATCCCCGCAATGCCCTTTTAAAAGGCTCTACTTTCCGGATATGGCAGCAGAGTTTTCGATTCTCAACACTGTCATAGAAAAGGTTAATGCCATGTGCGCTGACCATCTCCTCAACGTCCTCGCCATCCGGGAAACTGATATGGATCACCATCCCGTACTTTTTCCTGGTGATGTCGATGAGGTCGTATGATTCCTGGAACAGGCGTCCCGTATCCAGGGTAATGATCCTGACTGTGGGATCCGTATTGGCGATCATATGGGTAATGACCTGGTCTTCTGCCCCGAGGCTTGTGGCAAATGCTATCTGATCCGCAAATTCGGCACAAAAGAAGGAGATGATCTCCCGGGCTGAAGCATCCTTCAGGTCCCGGTTGTACGATTGAATTTTTTCTTGCATAACTAAAGTAGTTTCAAGTAACAGAAGATAAATCGATGAATAACCGCTACAGTTCCGGCAGGTTTTTATTAATTATCGAACATTACTTTTTGTGAGAAGAAAAATATCAGTGAATAATCTATTTGTAAAATTACAAATTCGCAGCTACCATTCGAACCCGAAAATTGTACTTTTGAAAAAAACTCTGGGATGAATATTCACTTTATCGCTATTGGCGGAAGTGCAATGCATAATCTTGCGATTGCCCTGCATAAAAAAGGATACCGGGTCACCGGTTCAGATGATGAGATTTTTGAACCTGCTAAGAGCCGACTGGAAAAATACGGACTGCTGCCTGAACAGGAAGGGTGGAATGAGTCCGCTGTCACGGGTGAGATTGATGCCGTGATCCTGGGAATGCATGCGAAGGCTGACAACCCCGAACTGCTGAAGGCCCAGGCTCTCGGTCTCAGGATCTTCTCCTACCCCGAATTCCTTTATGAACAGTCGAAAGACAAGAAACGGATCGTCATCGGCGGAAGTCATGGAAAGACCAGCATTACCGCCATGATACTCCACGTGCTGAAGGATTATTCCATTGACTGCGACTACATGGTAGGCGCCCAGCTGGAGGGCTTTGAAGTGATGGTGAAATTATCCGCATCTGCCCCATATATGATACTCGAAGGGGATGAGTACCTCACTTCCCCCATCGACCGCCGCCCCAAATTCCATCTCTACAAACCCGATATCGCACTGCTGAGCGGGGTAGCCTGGGACCACATTAACGTTTTTCCGACTTTTGACAATTATGTGGATCAGTTTGTTCAGTTCATAGACCTGATCTCTCCCTCCGGCAGCCTGATCTGGTGCAGGGAAGATGAGGAGCTGGCAAGGATATGCCCGGATGCGCGTGCGGATATAGAGCAGTTCCCCTACTCTTTCCCTGACTATGAAGTCAAAGAGGGCATTACTAGCATAAAGCATGGCGGAGTCAATTACCCATTGATCATTTTCGGAAAGCACAACCTGCTGAACCTGAACGGTGCAAGGCTTGTCTGTAACCAGCTTGGGGTTAGCGATGAACAGTTTTACAAGTCGATAATGAGTTTTAAGGGAGCCTCCAAGCGGCTTGAACTCATTCAGAAAAACGAACAGACCTCCGTTTTCAAGGATTTCGCCCATTCTCCATCAAAACTGATGGCTACGATCAAAGCTGTAAAGGAACAGTTCCCTGCAAAGCATCTCGTTGCCTGCATGGAGCTGCATACATACAGCAGTCTCAGCAAGGAATTTCTCTCCCACTACATGGGTTGTATGGATGCTGCGGACACGGCGATTGTCTATTTTAATCCGCATGCAATTGCCCTGAAAAAGCTCCCCCCGATCACTGAAGAACAGGTTAAGGAGGGGTTTTCCAACTCAAAACTCGAGATATTCAACGATTCAAAGCTCCTTGAGCAGCGACTTCAGCAGGAAAACTGGCAAAATAAAAACCTGCTGATGATGAGTTCCGGAAATTTTGACGGCATGGCACTTACCGGGCTCGTTGGCTGAAAAGCCGGACGCAAAGTATCAGTAAAGAAAGATCCCCTGAACTGACAAGGCAGAACAGGGGATCTTTATAAGATGCTGATTACAACGATTGTTATCCGTTCATTGAAACCAGGAACTCTTCGTTTGAATTCGTGAATTTCATCCGCTCTTTCAGGAATTCCATAGCCTCCAGGGATGTCATATCAGCCAGGTGGTTTCTGAGGATCCAGACCCTTTGCAGCGTCTCCTTATCCACCAGCAGTTCCTCTTTACGTGTGCTCGAGGAAACAATGTCGATGGCAGGATAGATACGTTTGTTGGAAAGTTTACGGTCGAGCTGGAGTTCCATGTTGCCGGTACCCTTGAATTCCTCGAAGATCACCTCGTCCATTTTGGAACCGGTATCGATCAGGGCAGTGGCAATGATGGTAAGTGAACCACCGTTCTCGATCTGACGGGCTGCGCCGAAGAAACGTTTCGGTTTCTGAAGTGCATTGGCTTCAACACCGCCGGAAAGAACCTTTCCGGAAGCCGGGGCAACCGTATTGTAAGCCCTTGCCAGACGGGTGATGGAGTCGAGCAGGATCACGACATCGTGACCACATTCAACGAGACGTTTTGCTTTTTCAAGAATGATGTTCGAAATACGTGCATGACGTTCAGCGGGCTCATCAAAGGTTGAAGCGATGACCTCGGCACGGACGCTGCGCTGCATATCGGTGACCTCCTCGGGGCGTTCATCGATCAGCAATACGATCATGTAAACCTCAGGGTGATTATAGGCGATGGCATTTGCGATCTCTTTCAGGAGGATCGTTTTACCGGTCTTGGGCTGAGCAACGATAAGACCACGCTGCCCCATACCGATGGGGGCAAACATGTCGATGATCCTTGTTGACATGGTATCCTGGGGATGTCCCGTCAGCTTGAATTTCTTCATCGGGAAGAGCGGTGTCAGGTAATCGAACGGGATCCGGTCGCGCACCTCTTCAGGTTTGCGTCCGTTGATCAGTTCAACCTTGATCAGCGGGAAATATTTTTCACCTTCCTTCGGGGGACGGATCGTTCCACGAACGGTATCACCGGTCTTCAGACCGAACAATTTGATCTGTGACTGTGATACATACACGTCATCCGGAGAATTCAGGTAGTTATAATCAGAGGATCTCAGGAAGCCATAGCCATCGGCCATGATCTCAAGAACACCTTCGCTGGTTATGATGCCCTCATACTCAAAGGCATATTCCTCACGGTGTTTTTCCGGAAATTTCTTGTGATGGTCGCGTTGTTTACGTTCACCCTGCTGGTTCTGTCCGTCACTATTCGGAGAATTTTCAACGGCAGGAACATCTTTTGTCTCTTCACCATTCTCAATAACAGCTGCAGGCTGAAATTCCATTTCAGGCTCAGAAAATGATTTTGCGGGTATGTCATTGAATTCAAAAGCTTCAGGTTCCGAAGCGGCTAATCCCGGGTCTTCCATCGGCAATGCTGCCGGTTTTACCGGAAATTCGGCTCTGGGCTGGTTTTCAGGACGTGGCCGGGGGTTGTTGCCATGAGGGTTGACTGGTTTCGGATTGTTGCCCTGGGGGTTCACCGGTTTGGGGTTATTTCCCTGGGGATTTGCCGGTTTTGTATTGTTGCCTGCAGGGGATACCGGACGTGGTGTCGTATCCGGCGGAACATCTGATTTGGGCTTTATGGGCGTGCGCTGACGCCTTGGACGAAACTCTTTCTTTATGGATGATTTCTTTTCCTGCTCAATAAGGTCCTGAGGTGGATTGAGCGCCTGGAAATCAAGTATTTTATAAATTAACTCCTGCTTTGTGAGCTTGTCAAGCTTTGGAATGTTAAGCTGCCTCGCAATTTCTTTTAAATCGAAAAGCTCTTTAGTATCAAGCGATATGATATCGTACATCATGATTAGATTTGATTACAACAAAATGAAGATGGAAAAATGATATGGATTCTAAATAAACAGATAATGTTCAGGAATAAAAATTTGAAAATGCTGATAACGATTTCTTGTTAGGACCGAAAAAGGCTGAAAGAAATAATATCGGGAAATCAAAGTGGCTGCAAAGATATAAATAAAATATTCAATAAAAATAAAAAAAATCTGACCACGGACTTGCTATGGCAAATGTTTGCTAATTTCGCGGCTTCAAAAACATCAACAATGATCCAGAGAATTCAGACTATATATTTATCAGGCGTGATGATCGCAAGCATCCTGCTTTTCTTTATGCCGGTAGCCAGATACATCAGTGATGTCCAGGGAACCTACCTGTTTTTCATTACCGGTATTAAGTACCTTGTTGCCCCTCCGCTGACTCTGTATTTCTGGGTAACCTTCCCACTCCTGCTCCTGGTTTCGGTTTCTCTTATCCTCACCCTTGCCGCCATCTTCCTTTATAAGAACCGGAAAATCCAGCTTCTCCTCGTTAACCTTGGTTTCCTGCTCCAGATCGTCATCATCCTGCTTACCTTCTTCTATTATGCCGGACATTTCGCAAGCATGGTTAAAGTTTCCCAGCCCTCCTACCAGGCTGGCATCTTTATGCCCATAGCATCACTCCTTCTCCTGGTTCTTGCCAGCCGCGCGATCCGCAAGGATGAGGCCATGGTGAAATCGGTGGACCGGCTCAGGTAGTCACACGGCACGTACAGACTGATCCCTCGGGATATCAAGCACTTCAAGATCTTTAATCGCCTTTCCGTCGATAACAAACCGAACCATGGTCAGCGACTGATGGAAACCATATTTTCCTGCAGCGCCCGGATTGATGAACAGGAAGTCATTCTTTTTATCAAACATCACCTTTAAAATGTGCGAATGACCCGTAACGAAGATACCTGGCCGTTCTTTCATAAACAGCTCTTTCATCCCCTTTTCATAGCGTCCCGGATACCCGCCGATATGCGTCATCAGGACCTTCACTCCTTCAACATAAAATGCCTGAACCAGCGGAGCCACTCTTCGTACATCAGCGCCGTCGATGTTACCATAAACGGCTTTCAGCGGGCGAAAATTGTTTAATGCTTCCGCTGTTTTCAGATCCCCGATATCCCCGGCATGCCAGATCTCATCACAGCCTGCAAAAAATTCGAAGGTCCGGGCATGAAGGTAACAGTGTGTGTCGGAAAGGAGGCCGATCCTGGTCATAGGCGAAGTTGGAAATCAAAGGTACAACTATTAACAGTGAAGAATAAAAATATCAAATGACAATAGAAATGGAGGAAATAAAATAACTTTGCATCTTAGCGGTTATCATAACAATTAAGAAAATGGAAACAGGTTTGATCATTGCCGGCGGACTCATTTTCGGACTGCTTGTCCTTATTTTGTTCAGGCTGATGAAACAAAACGGACAGGTTCAGCCCGCTGACCCTGCTGAACTGAAGATCGCTGAAGAGAAGATACGGAACCTGACGGAACAATTGCAGCAGGCTTCCGTTAAGATCAATGAAAAGGACAGTACCATCCTGGAACTGAACCGGGTCGTGGCCAAAACAACAGCTGATTATAAAAACCTGGACGAAAAATACCAGACAAAACTCGAGGAGATCACCCGGGCGGAAGAAAAGCTCCAGACAGCCTTTAAAAACCTTGCAAACGATATCCTCGAAGAGAAGACGCAGAAATTTACCGACCAGAATAAGACAAAACTGGATGAGATCCTGAAGCCTCTTGGGGAGAAGATAAAGGAGTTCCAGAAAAAGGTCGAGGATAATTACGTAAGCGAGTCCACGCAGCGGTTTTCTCTTGAGAAAGAGGTAAAACGGCTGGCAGAACTTAACCAGCAGATCAGCACCGACGCAAAGAATCTGACGATTGCCCTGAAAGCAGACACAAAAAAACAGGGCAACTGGGGTGAACTGATACTGGAAAGGGTACTCGAAGGTTCAGGGCTTGTCAAAGACCAGGAATACACCCGCGAAGTTGCCACCCGCACGGAAGAAGGAGACCGCTACCGTCCGGATGTGATCATCAATCTCCCTGACAATAAGCACATTATTGTCGATTCCAAGGTTTCGCTGATCTCCTATAATGATTATGTGAACGCTGAAACTCCGGAGGATAAGGATAAATTCCTGCGGCTCTTCCTGCTTTCGGTAAGAAATCATATAAAACTGCTGGGTGAAAAGAATTACCAGCAACTGGGAGCGTTTGACACCCCGGATTATGTGTTGCTATTCATGCCGATGGAGTCCTGCTTCAGCCTTGCGCTGCAGTCGGATCCCGACCTCTTCACTTCCGCATGGGACAAGCAGGTGGTCATTGTAAGTCCGACGACGCTGCTTGCAACGCTGCGCACGGTAGCCTCCATCTGGAAACATGAAAAACAAACGGCAAACGCCATTGAAATTGCAAGACAGGGAGGGGCATTGTACGACAAATTTGTAAGTTTCCTCAGCGACCTCGACAAGGTCGGGAAACAGATCGATACTGCGCAGAACACCTACAAGGAAGCATTCAATAAGCTTTCTGAAGGGAAAGGCAACCTGATCGGACGTGTTGAAAAGTTGAAAGAACTTGGGGCCAAAGCCAGCAAGGACATCCCGCGGTCCCTGCTGAATTCAAAAGATGAAGAATAACAGACTGGTGCAATAAATGCCAGGGGATAAAATTTGAGGAATGAGAGAAAAAACCATATACGGCATCCGGCCCGTGATCGAAGCGATCAAATCCGGCAAGGAGATCGACAAGATCATGATCCAGAAGGGCCTCCGCGGCGAAGGATTTCATCAGCTCCACACCCTCATCCGGGAGCTTGAGATCCCCATGCAGTTTGTGCCGATTGAGAAACTTAATAAGATCTACCGGCAGAACCACCAGGGTGTTATTGCTTTCATCTCTGAGATCACCTACCAGAAACTAGAACAGGTGATCCCTTTCACCTATGAGCAGGGCAAAACGCCCCTGATCCTGGTGCTCGACCACCTGACGGATGTCCGCAACCTGGGTGCCATCGCCCGTACCGCGGAATGTGCAGGTGTCGACCTGATCGTGATCCCCGAGAAAGGATCCGCACAGGTGGGCCCCGATGCGATAAAGACCTCCGCCGGCGCTTTGTACAAACTTCCTGTATGCAGGGTAGCGAGCCTCAGAGAAGCGATCCTTTTCATGAAAAACTCCGGACTCAGCATCTTTGCTGCCACTGAAAAGGCCCGGAATTCTTATACGACAGCCAGCTATACTCAACCGATGGCCCTCATCATGGGGTCGGAAGATACCGGGATCTCGGAAGAATGCCTGAAGCTCTCCGATGAGCTGGTGATGATACCTGTTCACGGAGAAATTGAATCCCTCAATGTTTCTGTTGCAACGGGGGTGATCCTTTACGAAGTTCTTCGCCAGCGGATCTGATTTTCCCGGGGATGAAATACCTGGTCAGACATACACCGGAGATCCTCTTACTGATATACATCTTTCTTTTCCTTGCTTTGCGCCATCCCGGCCAGTCATGGGACCGCCCCGTCAACAGCGACGGGAAAGGATACTATGCTTACCTCCCGGCCCTTTTTATTTACCATGACCCGGGGTTTCATTTTGTTGAATATTACGAAAACAAATATTACCCGGAAAACCGATACCAGTTCAAGGAGTTCAGGGAGCATATCTCGGGCGGGCCTGTCAACAAATACTTCCCGGGACTGGCGGTCCTTTGGCTTCCCTTCTTTCTCATTGCCCATCTTTTGAGCTTTTTGCTGGGATTTCCTGCTGACGGTTATTCCCTGGTCTACCAGATTTCGATTCAGTTTGCCGCACTTTTTTATTTCTGGCTGGGGATCGTTTTCCTCATCCGGCTGCTGAAAAAGACCGGTGCAACACCGGAAATGGCAGCTTTTATTGCATTCCTTATCGCCCTGGGGACCAACCTTGTCTTTTTCACCGTCATTGAAGGGTCGATGGGGCATGTTTACTCATTTTCGCTGGTCACTATCTTTTTATATTCAGTTGTTAAATTTTTTGAAACAGGGTATCCGCGCTGGCTGATCCTCTCCTGCCTGCTCTGGTCGTTGGTCGTCATTATCCGTCCGACCAACGGGCTCATCATCCTGCTTGTACCCTTCATCTATTCATTGGTTAAAAGGGATGAGTCTTCCTGGCAGGCAGCATTACTTAAGGTCTGGCCGGTTGTCATTGGCCTTGCCTGCACATTCCTTGTGATATCAATCCCCCTGTTATACTGGTATCATCAGACCGGCAGCTTTTTCGTCTACACCTATGGTCAGGAAAAGTTTGATTTCCTCTCCCCTCATTTTTTCAGCATTCTCTTCAGTTACAACCGCGGATGGTTTATCTATACTCCGATCGCATTTGTTTCACTGGGCGGGCTTATCGGAATTTTCAGAAAAAGCAAGAGATCGTTTTTTATCCTGCTGGTGTTCCTTTTCCTTTTCATTTATATCGCCTCCAGCTGGTGGATGTGGTACTACACTTCCAAATTCGGGCAGCGGATATTCATTGATATTTACGCGCTTACCGCCATCCTCCTGGTTTTTCTGCTGAACATCTTCCAAGAGAAAGGGAAAAAGCTTTCTGTTATCCTTTTGACTGCCCTGACCGGGTTCAGTTGCCTGCAGTTTTACCAGCATGCGCGTTTTGCCTTCCCGGCAGCCTATATCACAAAATCTGTTTACTGGGACTCTTTTTTCAGTCTCCACCCGAAAGCCCGCGTCTGGCTGCCGGATAATTGCATAAAATCCGCTTTCACTTTTTCGAATGACATGGAACAGCCAAGAGGCTGGATGAATGAAGGCAGCATCACTTCTGAAAGAGCCTTCAGCGGGAAACATGCATCTTTGATCAGTAGTCATCAACTTTACGGAGTAGGTCTATACAATGTCATTCCCGGAAACCCCTCCGACAACAGGATCATCCGTATCAGCGCAATGGTGTATACAGTAAATGCGCCAAGCGATGCAAGTCTTGTGATCGATTTCAGCCAGGGAGGGAAAAGTATCAGTTACAATCCCTTTTACCTGAATGCCTATGCCCTCCGGCAAAAGTGGACCAGGATCGAAACCGCTGTTCAGGTTCCACACGATCTGATGAAAGAGGCCAGTGTCAGGATCTATTTTTACAACCCCTCAGAAAATTCATTGTACACCGATGATATGAAAGTTGATTTCCTTACGTTATATGACACACCGGATTTCCGGAACATTGAGGGAGTTTTATTACCTTGCAGGTGAAAATCCGTATAGCAACCGTATGTACATATTAAAGATCCACGGAACGCAGAAGATCCCTGATTTTATTCAGATCCGCGATAATGACTTCACGCTGATCGCCTATTTCAGGCTCAACAACCCGAAACGGGCCCTGAGTCGCTGCAACCTGCTCGACAAGATGGATCAGATCCTGGAGATCGCAAAAGACCTCCCCTATGGGATCGTAAAAGAATTGAATGTCTGAAACAAACAGAATACCAGATGCAAGAACACAACCCGATCATCGAATTTGATAAAGTCCCGATATACCAGAACGAAAACCTTGTTCTGGCTAATGTCACCCTCACGGTTAATAAAGGTGAATTTGTTTACCTGATCGGCAAGACAGGCAGCGGCAAAAGCAGTTTCCTTAAAACACTTTATGGTGAATTACCGGTAAACAGCGGTAAAGCCATGGCAGCAGGATTCGATCTCCGCGAAATGAAAACAAGAGAAATCCCCCTGTTGAGAAGGAAACTCGGGATTGTTTTTCAGGACTTTCAGCTCCTGATGGACCGGACGGTCAGTCAGAACCTGCTGTTTGTAATGCATGCCACCGGATGGACCGACAAAAAGGAGATCCATAAACGGCTGAATGAAGTGCTGGCTAAGGTGAACCTTGAGACCAAGGGGAATAAAATGCCATACCAGTTGTCGGGAGGCGAGCAGCAGCGTGTTGGGATTGCCCGGGCCATGGTGAATGATCCGGAGATCATCCTGGCGGATGAACCTACAGGTAACCTGGATCCCGAAACCTCAGAAGGGATCATCAGCCTGCTCTTTGATATCTCAAAAATGGGAAGTGCGGTCCTTATGGCCACACACAATTATACCTTTTTTGATAAATTCCCCGCCCGCACCATCCGGTGCGAGGGGGGAAATATCCTTGCGCATAATTAGTCGCCCAGGGTAGCAACCATTACTGCTTTAATGGTATGCAGGCGGTTTTCAGCTTCATCAAAGACGATTGAAGCAGGAGATTCAAAAACTTCTTCGGTTACTTCCATCCCATCGATACCGTAGCGGGCGAAGATATCTTTTCCAACTTCCGTGTCTTTATTATGGAATGCCGGAAGACAATGCATGAATTTTACCTTGGGGTTGCCTGACTTTTCCATCAGGGAAGCATTTACCTGGTATGGCAGCATCTCCTTGATACGCTCTTCCCATAAGGAAGGAGCTTCTCCCATGGACACCCATACGTCGGTATAAATAAAATCAACCCCTTTCACGGCAGCATTCACATCCTCGGTCACGAGAATTTTCGCTCCGGATACTTTTGCCATTTCCTTGCACTGATCAATCAGCTCCTGTGAAGGCCAGTATTTTTTCGGAGCGGCAGCACGGAAATCCATGCCCATGATGGCAGCGCCGACCATCAGCGAATTACCCATATTGAAACGGGCATCGCCACAATAGCAGAAAGATACCTGGTGCAGCGGCTTATCAGAATGTTCAATCATGGTCATGAAGTCGGCCAGGATCTGGGTGGGATGCCACTCATTGGTGAGACCGTTCCAAACGGGAACACCTGCATATTTACCAAGCTCTTCAACGATATCCTGTCCGAAGCCACGGTATTCGATGCCGTCATACATTCTTCCCAGAACGCGGGCGGTATCTTTCATGGTCTCTTTCTTGCCGATATGCGATCCTTCGGGTCCGAGATAAGTAACAAGGGCTCCCTGGTCGAAAGCGGCAGTTTCAAAAGCACAACGAGTACGGGTGGAAGCTTTCTCGAAGATCAGCGCGATATTTTTCCCTTTCAGACGCGGCTGTTCGGTTCCTGCATATTTCGCCTTTTTAAGATCGATTGAAAGATCCAGTAAAAATTTCAGTTCCTGCTGTGTAAAATCCAGCTCCTTGAGAAAATTCCGGTTTCTGAGGTTGAATGACATAGTAACTCCTTTATTTTTGGTGGGTTAGTGAATTGAAGATTTTTGCAAAAGTAGAAATTTTTGCCGAATTACCTTCCAAGCCACTCCTTAAAATCATTCACCCGCTCCCGGCTTACGATCGAGTTATCATCCTGGAGAAAAGGGGATGAGATCTTTAACCTGCTGTTAAAATAGGTGCCGGTTTTCTGAACGGTATCAATATGAATGATCACTTTCCGGTTAATCCGGAAAAAGTCTTCCGGTTTCAGCATCGATTCCAGCTGATCAAGCGCAAAATCAACAGGATATTGATGCTTTGTTTTTGTTGCCATCAGCACGATCCCGTCTTCGAATATAAAATGGGCAATATCTTCTGTTCTGACGGACACGATGTTTTCTCCGATTTTAACCATAAAGCGGCTTTTGTACTGTCTGTTCATGGCCTGGTAAGCATTAACTATATTACCAAGCATAAGAGAGTAGTCGGCCTGCTTGTATTTTCTGAACTTTTCCAGCGCATTCCGCAGCTCATCAATTCCGACAGGTTTAAGCAGGTAATCCACGCTGTTCAGCTTAAATGCCTGAATCGCATATTCATCATAAGCCGTCGTAAAAATGATCGGGGTATCGAAGGAGACCTCTTTAAATATCTCGAAACTAAGTCCGTCTGCCAGGTGAATATCCACAAAAAGCAGGTCTGCCCTTATCCCGTTTTTAAAGGCAAGAACACTTTGCCGGACACTGTCAAAAGTGGACAGCACGGTAATCCCCGGATCGATCTTCTTAAGAAGATTGCATAGATGTTCAGCGGAAAGCCTTTCATCTTCAATGATTATCGCGTTCATAAGGCTGATAATAAAGGAATTTTAACAGTGAATGCGCCCTCGTCCTGAATTACCTCAACAATGCTTTCAGTAAAAAACCGGTAACGGGCCCTGATGTTCTGCAAGCCGGTCTGAGAACCTGGTTCATTTTGTGAACGTAACTGGAGGTTGTTTGAAACAACAAGCTTTTCCCCCTCAGTCAGGATATCAATCTGCAGTGGTCGGTCCGAAGACAACTCATTATGCTTAATGGCATTTTCTATCAGGATCTGCAGTGCCATCGGCGGGATTCGTTTCTGAAGGTCGTCGTTCCTTATATGGGTATTGATATTAAGGTTCTTTCCGAAACGAATCTGCAACAGGAAAACATATGACCGTATAAAGACAAGCTCCTTATCAACGGTTACAAGTTCGCTGTTCTGGTTGTCGAGAAGATACCTGTACACCTTCGACAACTGGCTGATAAATTCAACGGCCTTGTCCTGATCCTTATATACCAGGGAAGAGAGCACGCTGAGATTATTAAATAAAAAGTGCGGGTTGATCTGATTTTTCAAATTCTGGAGCTGGGCCTGCAGGCTTTCTGCCCGGTATTTTTCTATCTCAACCAGGGAATTCTTCCAATGCCTGAAAAACTGAGTGCTGATCTCGATCGACAACAGGAAAACAGACATCACAACCAGTAATCCAAGCACGATGAAGGTGATTTTCATAAAATCCCTTCCGCTCATTGCCATCTCATTCGAAAAGCAGTTAAATACGTATGATCCCGCAAAAATCGCAGCGGCACTGTACCCGATCCCCAGGGCCAGGTGCGCCAGGATCCGTTTAACTGTATGCGTGATCCATGGATAGCGTTGATTCAGCCAGTGATCGATCCGGAGGTTTCCTTCCCAGACCACAAGGGTTATAACAATGGAGACCAGGAAATCATAGTAGTGCAGGCCGGCAATGGATTTCCCCGGGCTGAAGAGGTTAAGGGCAAAGGTGATGAGGATGCCCAGCAGCAGCATGTAAAGAAACCTGATCTTTTTATTCCGCATGGTTATCTATTTGTATCATCAGATAATGAACAGGATAGTCCGTTAAAATTCGATCTTATAAACAAAGTTCGGGTAAAAACCGATCTGGTACAAGGTATTTATCTGATTCGTTACCGGATTATATTGCTGGGCGAAGACATTCTGATGACCGGTCACATTCTGGATATCAAAATAAATCGATTGCGAAAGTCTCCTCTTTTTGCTGTTAAGTGTAAACCCTGTCTTTATGTCAAGTCTGTAAAAGTCGGGATAACGTTCTGAAAACGCATATTCATCACCCATATCCACCTGCTTCCCTGCTATCCGTGATGCCTCGAGATCAACCGGCGTATAATATCGTCCACCGGCATGCGTAAATTTAAGATCAATGGTAATGGCATTGCGCTTCGCCTTCCCTACTTTGAATTCCTTCCCTGCAAGGATATTATAAACAAACCGGCCATTAAAGGCAGTATTCCGCTGAATACCGTCGCTTCCCTTATATTTTGCCTGGTAAAGGGAACCGGTGATCAGGGCATAGTAACCATTAGAGAAGAATTTTTCAACGGTGAGTTCAATCCCATAATTTGTCCCGGTCCCTTTGTTTTTCAGGTTGCCCTCTTCGGTCGGAGCAAATGATGCACCTTCATTCAGCATGGAGAAACTGCTGAGGCTGTCGGAAACGGGTACATTGTAGAGTGACTGATAATAAACCTCCGCCTTGATTCGCCAGTCTTTAAAGGGCAGCACCTCGTAGGATGCAACAAACTGCCTGCTGTCGGTAAATCCAAGTTCACGGTTTGATTCATCATAAGTGTTATCCGCTTTGTGATAGCGATAAAAATAAACTGTAAGAGGTTGCATCTGGCTGTGGATCCCGAACCCGATACCGACAGACTGATTATCATTGAACTGGTATTTGAGACCAATCCTTGGTTCAAGGGATGTTGAATTGTTAAGTGTCAGGAACTGTGACCGCAGACCGGCATGCACTGTAAATTTTTCAGTTATGCGGTACTTTGCCTGGACAAATCCTGCCAGAAGGGAAGTATTCCCGTTATAATCCCAGTAATTCTTCCATTCCGGGGAATACTGGCGGTCCTTCATCAGCAGATCCAGCTGCAGAAAATCACACTGTATCCCTGCTTTCATTGAAAAGCGGGCATTTGCCTTGTAATCGACAAATGTATTGACAGCATACCGCATCTCTATATCCTTCGAATCCCTCACTCTGACAGGTGTTTCTGATCCGGCCAGTGTATCAAGGGCATACCCGTTCTCCGAATAGGTTGCACCAAGGACGGTATTCCAGTAAACTTTATCGCTGAGTCTGATAAAATGTTTCAGACCAAGCACTCCCAGTTTGCTTTTGGAATAAGAATCATGGCTGGGGTCCGCAAAGATATCCGACGACTTTATTTTATCATGCATAAAAGCGATATGACTTAAGCCGCCAAGACCAAATAAAGTAAAACGGCCCAGTTTGGTATCCCCTGAATTTATCTTAAAGGTAAGATCCTGGTAGAAGGGTGTGGCCTCTGTTCCGATGGGAATACCAAGCTGCTGCGAAAGTCCGGTAAACGAATAACGGTATGCCACCAGGTAAGATGCTTTCCCTCCTTTTTTAAAAGGACCTTCCGACATTGCCTCCAGTCCCGTCAGGGCACCGAATTGAATCGTGTGTTCATGTTTGTCGGTATTACCGTTACGAAGGCGGATATCAAAAACACCGGCAGTAGCATTTCCATAATCTGCCGGGAAAGCCGAGGTAAAGAAATCCGAATTCTGCAATGCATTCGGGTTCAGGGCGCTGACGGGTCCGCCAGTGGTACCCAGTGTTACAAAATGGTTTGGGTTCGGAACGTCAAGTCCTTCGATCCGCCATAACACGCCGGCAGGAGAATTGCCACGGATTACAATGTCATTTCTTGAGTCATTCGGTGTGCTCACCCCTGCAAAATTGGCAACAAGGCGCGAAGGGTCAGATCTGCCTCCTGAATACCGGCTGACCTCTTCCATGGAAAACGAACGGGCGCTTACCGTTGACATCATGTTTATGGGTTCATTTTTTTTGACCCCCGAAATAACCACTTCTTTCAATGAACTGACATTCTCTTCCATCCCGATCTCCAGTACTACCTCTTTTCCTGCCGTGACTAAAATGCTTGAGAGAACGACGGTCTTATAACCCATGAAGGTTGCCTGCAGATCGTACCTGCCGGGATTTACACCCTGGATGGAAAAACTTCCGTCAGCCCCCGAGGAGGCACCTTTCGGCGGATTGGTATTCAGGATAATTACATTCGCCCCCGGAAGGGTCATCTGCGACTGCCTGTCGATAACGGTACCCCGGATGACCTGGGTCGGATGCTGGGCAAATCCTGAACGGACAGAAACAATAACAACAAGAAGGAGCATTACAAATATCACTTTTTTCATAGCCTTGTTTTTTTTCTGGCAAAATAAAGGCGGAATGAAAGGCAGCGAAAGAAGAAAACCCGTGAATTGTCGGATTTGAAGTTTGAATTGTAAACCAGGGGAAGAATACTACCGGATCAGATCCCGAATACAAGAATACGGTTGATCACAATGAGCAACCCAAAAACTATGATCCAACGGATACTGATGGTCTCCAGCACTGTCATATCGCGGTTCATCATGTCAAAAGGATATCTTTTAAGCAACACCGTGTTATAGGCACAAAGCAGGGCAAGCGGGGCAAGTACAGGGGCAAGTAATCCTAAAGATGTTTGGACGGGGAAGCTTAACAAAGTCGTAAACAATACACCCAGAAGAACAGGAAAAAGCAGAACGGAACTGATCAGCTTGGCGCGTAAAAGCCTGGAATCGGCAATTGCTGTGGTACCCATTTCAACAAAGAACTGCATCAGGTTACGAATGATCAGGAAAAGTGAGGAAGCGCATAAAACAGAAAGGATGGCAGTGATCGGCAGCGGAAACCCAAGAATGGACGTAACAATTTCCTTATTCCCTGCAGAAAAGAAAGGGGAAATGATCAGGTAGCCAAAAAAAACCGTATATCCCAATCCGGAAAGGAAAAGTTTAAAAAGGAATCCCAGTGATCGGTTTTGTTGCTCAAGGCAAAGGAAATGACAGAAAAAACCAGCGAAAAGGCTGACCAGCGGCCCTGAGAGGGCAATAAACACAAGACGTTTGTCGGAAAGGCCTATGGTCGGATAACTCAGGGAATTATGAAAAAGCACGAGAGGCTTTACCCCCAGAAGAAATGCTGCAATATAACGGCTGACCTGGTATAGCAGGGACAGGAAAATAGCGGCAGAAGTAAAAATGACGGTCGCATTTATTATTATCGGCTTTCTGTTTACCCCCATCCGTAAATGTTTTCAGGATTGTTTTCATCATGAACATGACAAAAGTAGAAAAGTCGAACATAACTCCAACCGACATATTCAAATATATATTATATGAAAAAAATGTAGGGTTCTGTTGGGATTGAAGTTTTATCCGCTCAGGTTCTCAATGGATTCTTAATCTCCTTCAGATTTTCTGTGATTCACTCCCGCCGACCCGTTGGTTGATCCGTAAACCAAACTGTGGGGTTACTGCAATGATATGTTCAAATAAGGATGACTGGAACTCTTCAAAACCGGAAAGATCTACAAGTGAAGAAAATCCATAGACTTCGAGCGGTATTCCGGTTTCAGTCGGAGCCAGGTTACGAACCATGAGGATCATCTGCTGGTTGATATCCGGGTGCAGGCGAAGATAATTCAGGATATACCACCTGAGTAAACCAAGGTTTGTTGAATTCTTCTGTATTTCTAAGGGAATATTGAAATCTTTCAGTCCCTTAAGAAGATTCTCATCACAATTCCGGATGGTTGTCATGTCAAGAATAACAGACCGCTTGATCCTCCTGCCCCCGTCAGGTATCATACCCCGCCAGTTCTGAAATGAATCTGAGATGAGGGTATAGGTCGGAATAGTCGAGATCGAATTATCGAAATTCCTGACTTTCACGATCACCAATGAGATATCAATCACAACACCGTCGACATTGTATTTCGGCATCGTGATCCAGTCGCCTATCATCAGCATATGACCTGAGGATATCTGAACCCCGGCAACAAATCCGAGGATACTGTCCTTGAAGATCAGTAATAAAACAGCCGACATGGCTCCGAGTCCGGCCAGGAGACTCAATGGTGACTGCCCGATCATCATTGAAATAATGATAATACCACCGATCAGAAATACAATGATTTTCCCGATCTGAACATACCCTTTGATCGGCTTTGAATCCGCCACTTCAAAATCTCCGTAAATGTGGTAAACGGCATTCAGGAAGGAAATGGCCACCAGCATCATTATACCGGCCGTGTAAACAGACAGAACTGTTTCAAGAAAATGAATGGCAACCGGGTAATCCGCAATTGCGGCGGGAAGGGAAACCTTGAGGATCAGAGGTGGAATGATCATGGCCAGCCTGGTAAAGACCTTGTTGTCGTACAGATAATCGTCCCACTTGCTTTTTGAATGGAGTACAAGCCGTTTCAGAAACCGGTTAATCGTGAATTTCAGAATATAGTAAACGATGATAGTGCTGATAAGCACGATCGCCAATCCTGAAAAATCAACAATATAGATCGATATTTTATCTGAGAATCCCCAATGGTGAAGGAGATCCCTGTATTTACCGGCATAAGTCATTGTATTGATCTGGTTCATACTGATCAAACGAATTTATGGTACAATAATATTAAGTGACAGGGGATGGATTTTCATTTCCAGCGTTTTGCCCATTTTTGCAGGATCCCCGTCAAAATGGACCGATTTTCCTTTCTTCCTGTGGATTGTAACCTCCCGGGCTTTAATGATCTCGATGTAATGCGTTTTGTGAAATGTTTTTGTAAATAGCATAGGGACGTAAAAAGGCACCATCAGGAAAGGGACCCGTCTTACAATGCAAACATCGATGAGTCCGTCATCAAGGGTGGCATGCGGGTCGATGGAAACATTGTTGCCGAACTGGCTGGAATTGGCAAAGGTGATAAGGAGTGCCCTCCGGGTGATCTCTTTTCCGTCAATGGTCAGGACATACTTCTTGGATTTATATTTCAGGTATTCCCCGGAAACAATAGTGAAGTAGGAGAAAAAACCCCGCTTGGGAGCCTTGGAGAACTGACGGGCAACATAAGCATCATAACCAACACCGGCAATACTCAGAAAAACCCGGTCATTGATCGTGGCTGTATCGATCTTTTTCACCTTGCCCCTGTTGATGACCTGTATAGCTTTTTTGAAATTTGAAGAAATCTTAAGGTGACGGGCCAGCCCGTTTCCGGATCCTGCAGGCAATATTCCCAGGGCAACAGGGGTATTCACAAGGGCCTGTCCGATCTCATTAACCGTTCCGTCACCGCCTACGGCAACAACAATATCCACACCCTCAGCCACAGCATTCTTTGTGATCTTTGTGGCATGTCCCGCTCTTTCCGTGTACCTGATCTCGTCGTCATACAGACTTTTATCAAGTACATCCTGTATCATTTTCTCCACATTCTTCTGCTTCCCGAGTCCGGAGATGGGGTTGATGATAAATACGATGCGTTTTTTGTTTCGGGGATCGGCCATGGTCAGTCAGCAGTAAGCCGGTTTTCGATGATTCTGTTATTATATTGCTGAATATAGGCTTTGATGAATTTCTCAAGATCTTCCTGCACCGGCAGGTGCCTGCCTGAAAGATCCGTTTTCTGAAGCGGGTCCTTTTTCAGGTCATACAGTGAGGTAGTTCTGTTGCCATCAAACTCCAGAAGGTACCCATTCCGGATCAACCCGTAAATCCCTGAAAGGTAATGGATCGAAAACCGTGTTACCGTTGTGTCGAAAACACTGCTGCCAAAGGCTAAAAAATCCTTATCGTAGCCAAGATAATTCAAGACGGAAGGCATGATATCCGTTTGCTGGGCAAGCCGGTCAGGTTGACCTTTCAGCTTTCCGCCGGCAGCATAAAAAATGATGGGAACGGCAAACTGCCCGGCATTGGTCTGATAATAGGGAATGTATCCTTCAGAAGTATGATCGGCGGTAATGACGAAAAGGGTATGGTCAAACCAGGGCATTTTTCTTGCCGTTTCAAAGAACTTCATCAGTGAATAATCAGAATACATGATCGCTTGCTGGATTGGAAGTTTTCCGCTGCGGAACTTATGTTTGTATTTTCCCGGTACTTTATACGGATGATGCGATGAGAGCGAAAACATCGCGGCTATGAATGGCTGCGGCATCTGGCCGATCACCCCTGCAGCAAACTGAAAAAATTCCTCATCGCGGATCCCCCATTCCCCGTCATAATCCTTATCATTATGGTATTCCTTCCTTCCATAATAGTGGTCGAACCCTGAAAACCTGGTATAAGAATCAAATCCCATGGTACCATTGGTGCCTCCGTGAAAAAACGCAGATGTATATCCTTTTGCTTTCAGGAGGCTGGCAAGACTCTGAACTTTATCAGTAGAATAGTTCGACTGGATAAAAGATTCGTTCATCAGGGAGGGTATCCCGGAAAGGACGGCAGGAATCCCCTGTATGGATGTCTTCCCGTTTGCAAATGCCTTAAATGCAAGACTCTGGCCAATAAGCGAATCAAGGAAAGGAGTAAAACCCTGGTAGCGTCCGTTATCCTGGTCTTTATTGAAGACCCCGATATGTTCCGCCGAAAAACTCTCCAGTATCAGGATCATTACATTATCCTTCCGGACCTCACCCGGCAGTGCCTTATGAACAGGACTGTATACTGCGGAAAGCTCTTTCTCTCCCGGATAAAATCGTTTTATCTGCAGCGATTCATTCCCGATTGTCTTTGCAATCGAGAAAGGTGTATTCAGCAGCAGCGGGACATTTTTAGCGGATGTATAGGCTCCTGCAGTAATGATTGTGATCGGTCTCAACTGCAATCCGCCTCTGATACCGATCACGGAGAGTCCCATCACCAAAACAAACACAAAAGAATGCAACATATAATACGAAGTATTCCCACCTTTTGATTTTGAAGACACGGTCTGTGCACGGAATCGTGTCCCAAACCAGAAAAGCGCTGCAATAAAGATGATCCATACCATCATTACATACCAGAAATCATGGAGGAATTGCGGAACCAGCTTATCAAAATCACCGCCTACCCCAAGATACTTGAAGATATCAGCAGTCGTGCGTTTCAGTGTGAACCGGAAATAGATCAGGTCGACAAGGTTCGCCATCAGGGCAAATGAGTTCACCAGGTAAAAAACAAAATTCAGAACACCCTGATACCAGCGGTTTTCCCTGAAACGGAACGGGATTGAGCTGAATACAATAAAAGGTGCGTTGATGATAAGGATTGCAGAAATATCAAACCGGAGTCCATACAGGAATATCTTCATCAGCTCGGGAAAACCGATCTGTGAAAAATAGTGAAGGTTGAACAGGTAAAAAAATATCCTTGAAAAAAAGAAAAGAGCCAGGACTATCAGTAATTTCAATAACATCACAACCTGGATATTCCCCTGGAAGCCTGTTTTTGCTTTTTTCGCTGTTTTTGTTCTTTTTGCTTTTGCCATAATCGGGAGTCGTGCAAAATTAAGCGTTCGGAGGGGAAATATAAGATAAAAACACAAAAATTCAGAAAAGGGTATCACCTTTTTGTTTTTTCCTGATTAATGCACTACACGATCAGAAGAATCCGGTTTACAAGGAAAGCCCTTCAATTAACCTCCTGAACAATTCCTTCAAAATGAAAACGGGTTTCTTGCCATTTTTCTTTAATTTTGAACCACTATTCATCAACAATGATCAACTATGACAGAAATAATTACTACCGGAAACAAAGGCAAAACAGTGCGGTCAGACTGTTTCGTCACACTTGAAATCAGGGAGAGCGGCGGGCCGGAAGTTCAGCTGGAAAGCAAGGTCGGCGTCTTTTACGGAAGGTCCGTTAAGGCCCTGGCGCTTGAGATGCTGGATTTCTTCGGCATAAAGCATGCCTTACTGAAAATTGAAGATTCCGGCGGGCTTGCCCTTGTTGTTGCAGCACGTATCGAGGCTGCCATTAAAAAAGCCATTCCTTCTGAGAAGGAATACCTGCCTGATTTCCTTGAGCAGAATCATTATTCAACACTTAAGGACCGGAACCGTTTTTCCAGGCTTTACCTTCCCGGCAATACTCCAAGCCTGATGATCAATGCAGGCATCCACAAGCCTGACGGAATCATTCTCGACCTGGAGGATGCCGTAGCTCCGGATAAAAAAGATGAAGCACGGTTTCTGGTGCGGAATGCGCTGCGCGGCATCAGTTTTTACGGTGCAGAACGCATGGTCAGAATCAACCAGGGGGCCAGAGGCCTTGAAGACCTGGATTATATCATCCCCCATAATGTCAACCTCATCCTGCTTCCGAAATGCGAGAATGCGGAACAGATCATTGCACTGAACCAACGAATCGACCAGCTTAAAAAGAAGCATAAGATCAATCATCCTGTCTGGCTGATGCCGATCATCGAAAGCGCTCTTGGCGTCATCAATGCTTATTCCATTGCAACAGCCGGTGAAAACGTGGTTTCACTTGCCATTGGTCTTGAAGATTATACGGCAGACCTTGGCACACGACGCACTGCTGAAGGCAATGAATCCTTTTTCGCACGCAGCATGGTCGTGAATGCGGCACGTGCAGCGGGGATCCAGCCCATAGACTCTGTTTTTTCAGATGTTGGCGATATGGAAGGCCTGCGTCAGAATATCCTGCGCTCAAAAGCGCTTGGATTCGACGGCATGGGCTGTATCCATCCTCGACAGATCAGGGTTATCCATGAAACCTTTGCTCCGGAAGCGGAGGAGGTCGATAAGGCAAAGAAGATCGTCTTCGCCTTTCACAAAGCAACAGAACAGGGACTTGGCGTTGTTTCACTCGGAACAAAAATGATCGATCCCCCGGTCGTAAAAAGAGCCCTGAATACGATCAGTCTCGCAATTAAAATGAACAAACTATCAGAAAACTGGAGGGAAACGTATGAACAAATTTGATAAACTGGTTACCAATGCAGCCGGCAGGGTCGTACCGACCATCATCAACGGACAGGCGGCTGTTCCTTATATGGGTATCGGAAAATACAGGCCAACCGGAAAGAAAGCCGCCCCGGCTATCGTCTCCTGTGCTGATTTTCCCGCCGACGGGAATAAAGTTGTGGCCGGCCTCAGGGAAGCATTGAAAAAGTCGGGCCTAAAAGATGGCATGACCATCTCAACCCACCACCATTTCAGAAATGGCGACCTGGTTGCCAACCAGATCTTCGACATCGCTGCAGAAATGGGTGTAAAGAACCTGGTTTGGTTCCCCTCTGCATCCTTCCCCTGTCATGAACCCCTGATCAAATACCTGGAGGATGGAACCATCCACCATATCGAAGGATCCATGAATGGTGCCCTGGGCAGATTCACATCCCTCGGAAAGATGCAGGGACTCGGTGTCCTGCGCTCTCATGGCGGCAGATACCAGTCTGTCCAGGATGGCGAGGTGCATATCGACATCGCCGTCATTGCGGCCCCCACTGCGGACCCTTTCGGAAATGCGAATGGTGTGAACGGACCGGCTGCCTGCGGACTGCTGGGCTTTGCACTGGCCGACAGCCAGTATGCCGACAAGGTGATCGTGGTTACCGACAACCTGGTTCCGTTTCCATGCATCCCATGGCAGATCCAGGGCAATTATGTGGATCATGTGGTGGTTCTTGATAAGATCGGGATACCGGAAAAGATCGTAAGCGGTACAACAGAGATTACCAAAAGCCCTGACCGTCTTTTGCTTGCCGAATGGACCGCACAGTTTTGCGATGAAACCGGCATCATCCGCGACGGGTTTTCTTTCCAGGCCGGCGCTGGCGGAACAGCCCTTTCAATCGGCATCTATTTTTCGGAGATCCTGAAAAAGAGAGGCTGGAAAGCCCGGTTTGCCAGGGGCGGAAGCAATAAATACCTGGTTAAAATGCTTGAGGAGGGCCTCACTGAATATATCCTCGACGGACAAACATTCGACCTTGATGGCGTACGCTCCATGCGTGACAACCCCAACCATCAGAATACAAGTCCTTTCACATCTTACAACTATCACGGAAAAGGAAACTTTGCCTCCATGGTTGATGTGGTGATCCTTGGAGCAACCGAGGTTGATCTGAATTTTAACGCCAATGTGGTGAGCCATTCCGACGGCTATTTACTGCATGGTATCGGCGGCTGGCAGAACTGTCTCTTCTCTAAGTGCACCATTCTGCCTGTCCCCCTGTTCCGCGACCGTATTCCGGTGATCCGCGATGAAGTGACCACACTCTGCGGGCCGGGAGAACTGATCGATGTGATCGTCACCGAACGCGGTATTGCGATCAACCCTTTGCGGACGGACCTCATTGAAAAAATGAAGAATTCATCCCTTCCGATAAAAACCATAAAAGAACTGAAGGATGAAGCGGAAGCGATCTGCGGCATTCCCGACAAACCGAACCTGAGCGACGAGGTGGTTGCCGTTGTAAAATGGGTTGACGGAACTGTCCTCGATGCTGTAAGGCGGGTGATCGTGTAAAACGACAAAATTGACCATACAACAGATACTCCTGAAATATTGGGGTTTTTCATCTTTCCGTCCTTTCCAGGAAGAGATCATCCAATCGGTGCTCGACGGTAAAGATACGCTGGCCCTGCTTCCCACCGGAGGCGGCAAATCCATTACCTTCCAGGTGCCCGCTATGGCGAAGGATGGATTATGCCTGGTCATTTCACCCCTGATCTCATTAATGAAAGATCAGGTTGATAACCTCACGAAACGGGGGATTCCGGCAGCAGCAATTTACTCCGGCATGTTTCAGGGAGAAATGGACCTGGTCTTCAACAAATGCCGTTATGGTGATCTGAAACTTCTTTATGTTTCACCGGAACGACTGACATCCGAAAAGATGAGGGATGCCATCCGGCGAATGAAGATCAACCTGGTTGCCATAGATGAGGCCCATTGTATCTCGCAATGGGGCTATGATTTCCGCCCCCCCTATCTTGAAATAGCCGCTATCCGGGAGATGATTCCGGGTGTTCCATTCCTGGCGCTGACCGCTACAGCGACATCCGTGGTGGTGACGGAAATCCAGAAGAAGCTGAATTTCCGGAAAGAAAATGTTTTCCATCAAAGCTTTGAAAGGAAAAACCTCACCTATTTTGTGTTCAATGAAGAGGACAAGAACCGCAGGATACTGAATATCCTGAAGAAAGTGAAGGGACCCGGGATCATTTATGTCAGGAGCAGAAGGCATACCAAGGAATTTGCTGATTTTCTGACAAAACAGGGAATTCCTTCCCTGCCCTATCACGCAGGTCTCGATGCAAAGACCCGGGTAAAGCATCAGAATGCCTGGATGAAAGAGGAGAAAAAAGTAATCGTTGCAACGAATGCGTTTGGTATGGGGATCGACAAACCCAATGTCAGGGTTGTGATTCATATCAACATGCCTGACAGCCTTGAAGCCTATTTCCAGGAGGCCGGCCGTGCCGGAAGGGATGAAAAGCAGGCATTTGCGGTATTGCTTTATGAGAAGGCCGACATTCTCGATGCCCGGCATAACCTTGCCGCTGCATATCCGGAAATTCATGAGATCCGGAACATTTACCGGGCGCTATGCAATTATCTGCAGATACCTGTCGGCGGCGGAATGGATACAAGTTATGATTTCGAGATCTCCGGGTTCTGCGATCACTATAATTTCAGCCAGGTCACTGTATTCAATACATTGAAGTTCCTGGAGAAGCAGGGTTTCTTCATGCTGACTGAAGCTCTGCTGAACCCTTCAAAGGTCTTCATCAAAGCAGATAAAGAAACCCTCTATCGTTTCCAGGTGGAAAATGAATATTTCGACCCTTTTATTAAAACAATGCTTCGCTCCTATTCAGGCATCTTTACCGAATATGTAAAGATCCATGAAGCTGAACTTGCAAAAAGAACACAGTTAAATGTCAGCGAGGTCAGGGAAATGCTGAGCCGCCTTCATAAACAGGGCATCCTTGCATACCAGCCCGGATCAGACAAACCTAAGATCATCTGCACCGAAAACCGGATCGATGAGAAGGAACTCTTCATTTCTCCTGAATATTACAAAAACAGGAAGAAGGATGCTGAAACACGGCTTGAATCTGTCATTACCTATGCGGAAACAACCGGAAGATGCAGGAGCCAGTCGTTGCTCTCTTATTTCGGGGAATGTAATTCGAAACGATGCGGTAAATGTGATGTATGCATAGAGCGGAATAAAATCGAATTAAGCGACCTTGAATTTGAACTTGTACTTAATGCGATAAAACCTATGCTGAAAGCCCGGCACTGTTCGCTGGTGGAATTGGCAGAAAGTATCTCTTCCATCCATGAGGACAACCTGCTGAAAGTCATTCAGTGGCTGATGGACAGTAACAAGATCGCAATGGATAATGAACAATTGTTTTTCTGGAAATAAATATGACAAAACTCAACCAATTCCTCCTTTACGATGAACTCCCGCTATGGTCAGCACCCTTTGGACTGACACTGCTCGACACAATACGGATCAGGAAAAACATGAAGATCCTCGACATCGGCAGCGGAGGCGGGTTTCCCATGCTGGAGATCGCCGAAAGGGCCGGCACAACTTGTCAGGTCTGGGGTATTGACCCTTCAGAGGACGCAGTCGGTATGATCAGGAACAAGATTGCACTGAAAAAAATTCCCAATGCAGAGATCATAAAAACCACTGCGGAAATCCTTCCTTTCCCCGACAAGCATTTTCACCTTGTTGTTGCAAACAACGGACTGAACAATGTCAGTGATGAAAAGCAGGTTTTGTCGGAATGTTTCCGTGTCTGTAAAAAGGGGGCCCAGCTTGTGCTGACGATGAACCTTCCGCATACCATGACAGAATTCTACGAGATACTGGAGGAGGTCTTCCTGGAGAAGGAGAACTTCTTTGCAGCAGAAAAGATGCATGCCCATATCCATGAGAAAAGAAAACCCGCTGAATTGTGGAAAGAACAAATTCTGCAGGCGGGTTTTTCAATTCAGGATATAATCGTTGACGGATTTAAAATAAGGTATACAGACGGAACCTCTTTTCTCAGCCATTATTTTATCCGGACTGCCTTTCTGCCTTCCTGGGAAAAATTCACATCTGCCACAGATCTCAGAAAAGCTGAACGAAAGATGAACAGGATCGCAAAGGAAACGGGTGGATTCAGCGTTTCAATCCCATTTATCTGCTTTGACCTTGTAAAATAGTCGCAAATGTACCTTGATCCCGCCTTTTACCTCCGCGATGATGTAGTAATGATAGCCCGTGACCTTCTTGGAAAATACCTTTGTACAGAGATCAATGGCGTTGTTACCTCCGGCATTATCACCGAAACTGAAGCTTATGCCGGGACTTCCGATAAAGCCTCTCATGCCTATAACGGCCGTAGAACTGAACGAACGGAGACCATGTACCGAAAAGGCGGGGTCGCTTATATTTATCTCTGTTATGGTGTTCATTCACTCTTCAATGTGGTAACAAACCAGGAAGGAGTTCCGCATGCAGTGCTTATCAGGGGAATAAAACCGGCAGACGGCATCCCGGAGATGCTTAACCGGACCGGAGCAGCAAACCTGACACCCAAAACCGGTATCGGACCGGGTAAAGTAACAAAGCTGCTTGGACTCCATTATTCCATGACCGGAAGGGATCTGACAGGTGCAGAAGGTAAAGCAGGAGACCGGATCTGGATCGAAGACCGTGGCTTAAAGGTGTATGATGAGCAGCTCAGGATATCCGCCCGGATCGGAGTTGATTATGCCGGTGAAGATGCAAAACTGCCCTACCGCTTTTTCATCAGCCTCTGAAACAATATGAGTATTCTTGATGTCTGATGTCTGATGTCTGATTTCATTTCCTTATAACAACCTTCCTGAATACAATCCCCAGACTGGTAGAAATCCTGACGAAGTAGATCCCGGGCGTCAGGGCGGAAGTATTCAGACGTATTTCACGATCATCCTTAAAGGTACTCTGAAGCACAACAACACCCTGCGATGACATCAAGGATACCTCAGAAACGCGGATATTGCTCCTGATATTGAGTGTATTTCCGGCAGGATTCGGATAAAGAGAGACACGGATCCCGGAAATCCCCGAAACGCCTGTAGGAAATCCGGCCAGGATCGTATCAGAGGCAGCAGATTCACAGAAAACAGAGCCATAAGTCACATCTGTCTGTTGTGCTGTTACATAATACCGGTACTGATCAGCCATTGACCATCCCGGCGGTACATCAGTATAGGTTGTGCCCGTTACCGGTGTCGCATTGATCTTCGTAAACGGAGAATTGCCGAGTGAATCACTTCTGTAGATATTATAACCGCTGACCGTGGGGCAAGGCTCCGTCCAGTTAAGTTCAACATGAGTTTGCGTTGCTGCCCAGTCAAGTCCGGCCGGAGGCAGACACTCTCCATAAACCTTAATGTTATCAAGATACCAGTGCAAGATGTTATACGAATTGCTTCCGTTTGCCCGGAAGCGGATCTTCATTCCTTTGCCCCTCACCTGGTCAATGTTATAGATCTTTGATTCCCAGTCGAAGGACCCATTGTTCACAAACTCACTCAACGGATGCCAGGTGTTGTCGTAATAGATCTCAACCGTCATTTTTTCTGTGGATGCTGCAAACCGGTCGGACAGTTTGATATCAAAACCGAGATAGAGATGGGCACAATTCCACATGGAGGCATTGATCGGAGGACTGACCATGCTGTAATTGTAATCCAGGTTCATTGCTTTACCCGTCCAGCCAAAATCAGCTGAAGGAGCAGGATCGCCGTCTGTTCCGGAAATTTTCCAGTTTCCCTGGGATGGTTCAAACGTCCAGCCGCCGGCATTGAAATTACCCCAGTTCCAGGATTCCAGGTAGGGCAGCAACATGCCACATGCAATGTGCACAACATCATTACCCGGGCTTAATGACTCATCCGTCTGTCCGGGAAATCCGCAAGGCGAAATATCATATTTGGCAGTGCACATATATTCATAGCTCCCGGGCAGAAGTTCCATATCATACCAGTACAGGGAATCCGGATCGTTTACAAAATGAACAATAGCATAGTCCCGGTAAACATTATAGCCAAGGAGAACAGGGATATTCGTTCCGGTCATCGGAACCGGCTTCTCCCAGGTCAGATAGGCAGAACACTCAACGGAATCCGCATTGAAGTTCTGCGGAGGGGCAAGGTATTTGGCAACAAAATTCGTGCACACATGGCTTGAGTAAGCTGGGGTATGGAAGTCATACACTGCCACAACGCATAACTGACACGACTCTCCGTAATAAACCTGGCTTGGTGCGATATAGTGTACTGTATCAGGGATAAAGGCTCCGAAAGCATTGTTAAGATATACGTTATAACCAATCATACAGGCAACCTCAGCACTTGCATCGACAGAGATATTGTCAATATTCCAGTTATTGAGATCAGCGCTGTTTTCTCCATATGCATGGAAACGGATCCTGAAGTTCTTATCGGTATAACTCTGGATATTAAGAACCTCAGTCGTCCAGGGAATGCTCCCGCCCTGGTTATCATAGGTTTTCAGCACATTCCAGCTTGTCCCGTCCCAGATCTCGACTGCCATCGAGTTCATGGTTGAGGTTCCGAAGTCATCCAGATAAATATCATATTTCAGTTTCAGCGCCAGGGAATTCTGACCTGCAATCACCCTGCTTGTCAGGTACTGGTCATAATTTAAAACCTGTGGTGTCCAGTTGAACATGGCGGATGGTCCGATATTACCGATGCCAGTGGAGATCATCCAGTTGGTTCCGCCGGAGACAGTCCAGCCATTGGCGTTAAGGTTCCCGCTGCTCCAGTTTTCACTGATTAACGGAACGGAATAAAACGCGGGTTTGTTCCAGGTGGCAACCAGGGTAGTGGCCTGAACCGATAGGCTGTTGGGGGGAGTTGCGATCCCCTTGTACAATGCAATGTTGACAACTGTGTCATTGGCGACATTAACCAGCAAACTATCGCTGATACATCCGAAATTTCGCCCGGTAATTTTATAATGCCCCTTCCACATCGCCGGTATCTGGATGTTTCCATTGGCATCAGTGATACCATAATATATTGTATCCGGATAGTCAAGGTTGAAAGCTTTCAGATACATTCCCTCCTTTGGCAGTGAATCACAGCATTTGCTTCCGTGAAGAGTAACATTTGCGGTCCAGTTCTTTCCCAGGATATTCGACAATGTGCTGCTGGTGCTTCCATTACAGGGGAATACCGCCTTTACTGCCCAACGGTAGGGGCCTGCCTGAAGGGTGTTCCATGAAGGATCGGTAATTGTAGTCAGCCCGTTCACACTGCCAATTCCTGTCCACACAGCAGGCGTGATTTCCTGTTCTGCCTTCAGCCTCCAAACCTGGTAGGTGATATCAGACGGAGGGAAATTGCCGCAGGGTTCATTTACATTGGCCCGGATCAGAAAATTAGATCCGGCAGGCACCCAGGGCCCGGCACCTGATTTCTGCCAGCTCATCATCTGGTTTGTGGTCGTATCGGCCTGTACACCCGTAATATCAGGATATACACCTGTTTCCTCAACGCCGATGTAAAAGTTTCCGGAACTGATCATAAGGGGGGCGGGCAAAGTAAACCCGTTCCATCCGTTTGTAACCGATGTAACCGGGAACGGGCCGGCAAGGATTGTTCCCGGGCTTCCGCCCGCACCGTCATCCTTAAGAACGTAGAGATTGACAGGAGAAGCCGGAGAGGAAGGGTAACAGAGGTTAACATTGCAGGAGATCACCTCTGCGGGATATCCGCAGGGAACGAATTTTACAGCATTGATCAGGCCTGCAATCATTGACTGCGTGCATTGCTCAGGAACTCCGTCATCGTGGCTCATCTCAACCAGCTGCCCGGTTGGGCTCCAGCTTATGACTGCGGCTGTCTGGGTTCCGTTCAGTGCAGCAACAACATTCGAAGGATTTTCAATAACGGGTTTGAGTTGAATGTTACGGATAACTGTAGCCGGAGGGATCAGGCTTCCGATAATGATCGTGGTGTCACGGAATCCAACCTTACGAAACAGGATATGCTGATTCAGCCCGCCGGGATAAACAAACAGCGAATAAACCCCAGTGTTGTCGGAGTAACATCCGGGATCAGCCGGCACCTGGCTATCAGTCACATGTACATTACCAAGCGGCTGACCGGTGACGCAATTTGTGACCGTTCCGGTCACGTAAGCTGCTACAGGAGGCAGACAGAACTCTATGGTTATGGTGCCGTTAACAACATTGGCATTCTGTGCCTGGGAAATAAATCCAAAACAGGATGCCGTGAAGGTGCTGACCATGCATGGAAGATTGCTGAAAAAACCAGTACCTGTAGCGTTGGTTGTTGTGACCGAACCATTGCTGCATGAAACAGTGGCACCTGCAATGGGTGCATTGTTGTAGCAATTCTTTACAATGCAGAGTACATTGCCCGAACAGGTCTGAGCCTGTCCGGCATGGGGAAGGATCAGGATCGTCATAATGACGATCCAAATGAAACGGATGGGAAGTATAATTGATTTCATATGAGGAAGGATTAAAACAGCTCTAATTTAATCAATAAATCCCCAAATTATATGTAACTCAGAAATTATTTAACAAAAAAAGCCGCTCTCTTTCGGGAGCGGCCTTTGTAAGAATAGTGCTTAAGAGGTCTTACTTAACTTTCTTTGTTAAATCAGCGCCTGCTTTGAATTTTACAACTTTCTTGGCGGGAATCTTAATTTCTTTGCCATTCTGAGGATTCCGACCTTTTCTTGCAGCCCTTTTGGTAACTGAGAAAGAACCAAAACCTACTAAAGCAACCCTATCACCTTTTGACATAGCCTTGGTGGTAGCAGTTACAAATGATTCTAAAGCCCTTTTGGCTTCAGCTTTTGATAATTTTGCATCAGATGCTATAGCATCAATTAATTGAGCCTTGTTCATTGTTTTAAAAATTTTAGTTAATACTATGATCTAAAAACCTTGCAAATATAACCCATATAAAAAATTTGTCAAGTGGTTTACCCCTAAAACCATTGAAAATGTTAATAAATCAGGTTTTTTGTTAATAACTCAAACGCTGAAAGCATGATTCAGCAAGCTTTTCAGACAAAATATCTTCCGTAACCCCTTAAAAACTCCGCTGTTTCCATAGCCTTGCGACCTGAAGGCTGAATCTTCAGTAACTGAATATAGCCATCACGGGCAGCAATCTTTAGATATGAACGGCCATCGGAGACAACCGTTCCTGGAACACCAATATTCTCTGCCGGTTCAGGTCGTGAAAGGAACAGTTTCAGGTCAAGAAGTGTACCCTCAGAAACCTTAAGCTGCGTATAGGCTCCGGGAAAGGGAGAAAGCCCCCTGATCCTGTTATGAATGGAAATAATGTCTGCATCCCAGTTGATCATTCCATCCTCACGGGATAGTTTTGGAGCAGGTTTTAAAGCCCCCTGCAGACCGGTATGCACCCCCTGTGGCAATGGCTGTATTTCATTATTGATGATCGCCTCAGTCGTACTGCAAACGAGTTCAGCACCCATCTCCATAAGGCAGTCATGGAGTCCGCCTGCCGTTTCATCCGGACCGATGTCCGTTCTCATTGAAAACAGTATGTTTCCGGTATCTATAGTCTTTTCAAGGAAAAAGGTGGTGACCCCGGTCTCTTTCTCCCCGTTGATCAGCGCCCAGTTGATGGGTGCCGCCCCCCGGTACTGAGGCAGCAGCGAAGCATGAAGGTTGAAAGTCCCGAGAGGAGGCAGTGCCCAGACAGATTCCGGAAGCATCCTGAAAGCCACCACAATCTGAAGATCGGGCTGCAGCTCTTCCAGCTGTTTCTGAAAAGCGGGATCTTTCAGGTTGAGCGGTTGCAGGACGGGCAGACCATGCTGAAGGGCATATTCTTTAACCTCGGGTTGTTTTATGATCAGCCCGCGACCGGCAGGACGGTCAGGAGCCGTTACAACCGATACTATATTAAAGCCTTTCTGTAATAATCGGTCAAGGGAAGCAACAGCGATGGAAGGCGTCCCAAAAAAAATGATTCTCGGATAAGATCTCATGGTCGGTAAAAAAAATTGCCTGTAAAAACAGGCAATTTAAACTTTTTTAAAACAGGAAGAAGAGCTTCAGCCTTACTTTTTCACCGGGCTCAGTTTCGAGATATATTTATCAATATCCCTTCCTTCAAAGGAGCGTGAAAAATCAGACTTGATCTGCTGGTATGCTTTCAGAGCCTCATCTTTCTTGCCTGCAATTTCATATGCATAGCCGGCTTTCATTAAAAGCATTGGTGTTGTGAAATCGTTTTTGCGCTGGGCTGCAGCCTTGGAATAATATTCAGCAGCTTTATCGGCCTGGTTCAACTCCATATAACAGTCGCCAATCGCTCCGGTTGCCATCGGGCCTACCACTTCGTCCTTGCCCTTGAAATCCTCAAGCTGGTCGATCGCCTTCTGGTATTCACTTTTTTTCAGGTAACAAATACCGGCATAATAATGGGCAAGATTTGCAGACTGGGTAATTCCGTAATCCTGTATAATAGTCAGGAAGCCGGGATAATTGCCGTCACCGTTCAGCGCCTTGGAGATAGAATCCATCTCGAAATACTTTTCGGCCATGAACATCTGTGCTTGTGCCTCCTTTTCTTTCGGAGCCAGGTAAAAACGCTTGAACCCGAAGAATCCGAGAACAACCACAATGACTACACTCACCACGATGATGATGATGCGCTGGTTTTTCTCGATCCATTGTTCGGTTTTACTAAAAGCCTCCTCTACAGCTACGATCCTGTCTTCAGTTTTATCGGTATTTTTTGCCATGATTAAAATTTTTTTGAAGTGCAAAAATATATTTTTTATTGATACAAAGCCAAATGCATTCATTTTTTTTACATTTGTCGCTCATTTCCACGCATTTGAATATGGCCTCCTACGATGAACTCACCCTGCAGCAGAAAGAAGAGTTGCTGGCATGGCTTTCCGGATTTATTACTGAGAACAAGCAGAACAAGATCCGGGAGATCATACGCGACCGTACCCGTCATCTGACGATCGTCCTGGAAGACATCTACCAGCCTCACAATGCAAGTGCCGTACTGCGCACCTGCGACTGCTTCGGCATACAGGACGTCCACATCATTGAGAACATGAACAAATACGAGGTGAATCCCGACGTGGCACTGGGATCCTCCAAGTGGCTGACTCTTTATAAATACAACAAAACACAGCAAAACACGGAGGCTTGTCTTCAGCATCTCAAGGATACCGGTTACCGGATCGTCGCAACCAGTCCGCATAAAAATGACTACACCCCCGATACGCTTCCCCTGGAACAAAAAACAGCACTCATCTTTGGGACCGAACTGGAAGGGCTATCGGAAACAGCGTTGAAAATGGCCGATGATTATGTTAAGATCCCGATGTATGGGTTTACGGAAAGCCTGAATATTTCTGTTTCAGCGGCTCTGTTTCTTCACAGCCTGACTGAACGGCTGCGAAAATCAGACATTCCCTGGCAGCTTTCCGGTGAAGAGAACCTCGATATGCGGGTTCAGTGGACAAAAAATGTACTTAAAAAATCTTCACTTGTTGAAAAAAACTTCCTTGATAAAATAAAGTTGTAATTTAGAGGTGTGAAAATGAGTTATCGTTTTAACAACATTACTGAAAACCAAAAAAAATTCGCTTATGGGAAAAGGAGACAAAAA
>Ga0118677_10002220_pt1 | contig 39465 bp, 44 predicted proteins | sample AliMusrvi5mmetaG_FD_86154 | JGI IMG/M metagenome (GOLD analysis project Ga0118677, IMG submission 86154) | reverse complement strand
AACGTCCTGCCCGGTGACCTCCGAGCTACTGGTGCGCCCAGGTCAGCAAATCAATTTACGGTGGTCGGGGTGGAGCAGTTTGACTGGCCATAAGTGGGGCACTTTGAGTGGCCATCGGGGCCGCATATGACCAACAGGAGACTTCCACTTTTGTTCTCGATAACGGTCATAGGCGAGCCGCTATTTCCTCAATGCAGTCGTTCGCTGGTGATCGAGGATTCTTGAATCTGGCAGCGGTGGTTTTGTCATCAGTGGTAATCCGAGAACCTGGGTGCCGGGGCACGACCCTTTTCTCTCGCGCAAGCAAGGGCTAATCAAACCAATAATCACCAGGTAATTCACTGATGCGGTCTTGTCCACTAAGCAAAGCAACTTCTGCAGCTAAGCGCTGGTCTGACAAAAATACCTGGAACGTCAGCACCGTGGTCTTCATGGAATCACCCTGTCGTGCCACAACATTGCAGGTTGACTGAAAAGAGCCATTCCCCAAATCCTGCCCGTATCCTTCCAAATGATATTCCCGATCATTGACGATAACAACGCACTCAGTCTTTCTGACTTTTTCCATAATAAAAACAATCCTTTGAGGAAATGAGAGGTCAAAGGAGCGTCAAAAATCGAGTAAGACCAGCGCTTGCCGCCCCCATCCGGTTTTTCAAGGTGCATATTTCGCAAGAAATGTGCGCAAATCACGGAAGTCTGCCATTCGCTCCTTCAATATTTCGTGATCCCAATCCCACCAAGCTGTAGCTTCGATCGATTCGGCAATCGCCTTTGGAAAGCGTTGACGTATCACCTTCGCCGCCACACCACCGACGATGCTGTAGGGCGCAACATCTTTGGTGACCACCGAATTGCTGCCAACGACTGCGCCGTTGCCGATGCGCACACCGGGCATGATGACCGCACCGTGGCCAATCCAGGTGTCATGTCCAATCACGACCCTTTGCCGGCGCCGCCACGCAAAGTAGTCGGCATCGTCCTTGTTTGCAAAACCATACATCGCACGCCGGTAGGTAAAGTGGTGCAGGGTTGGCCACTCCATTGGATGAAAGCCCGGGTTGATGCGCACATTGGCGGCGATGTTGGCGAACTTCCCGATGTCCGCTGACATCAGGTCGCAACCAATGCCAAGGTAGGAGTAATCGTCGAGTACGCAGTTGTCCATGCGCGAATGCTCGCCAACCTGGGTATAGCGCCCAAACTGACAATCTCGCACCACGGCGCTGGCTGCCAGTGTCGGGGCCAGCCCAAGCTGGACCACGCCCGGCAGGTTGTAAGACTCGATGTAGGTGTGACTCATGAGTACCTCTTGATGACAAAGTTTCAGTACGCTCGCATCCCCGCGACCCAGGTCTCTAACACGGTTGGCATGCCTGCCCGGTTCATTCGAACGCGCAGCAGGTCCGCGCGCTGGCCCACTGCAACTTCGCCACGATCAAGCATTCCGAGCGCGCGTGCCGGATTGAACGTAACCGTTCGCACCGCTTTAGACAGCGTCCACTGCGCCACGTGGCCCAGCATGAAAGTGGCCAGCAACAAGCTTGACGGCACATAGTCGGACGAGAAGATGTCGAGCAGGTCAGCCTGCGCGAGTTCCGCCGCCGAAACGTTGCCCGAGTGCGATCCGCCTTTGACCAGATTGGGCCCGCCCATGATGATCGCCATGCCCGCGTCGCGCGCCGCCTGCGCAGCGGCCAAGGTGGTCGGGAATTCCGAGATGCCAACGCCCTCTTCAACCGCTTGCTGGATATCACTTGTCAGCGTGTCATCGTGGCTGGCCAGGGGCAGACCACGTGATCTGCTGGCATTGACAATGGTCTGGCGGTGCGGCACCGCATAGGCCTGCTGATCGACCTTGCGCTGCGCAATCATGGACTCAAACTCGTCCTCGGAAAAACGCAGGTTGCGCTCGGCATAGCGGCGGTAGCTTGCAAGATCGCGCCATTGGCGCTGTCCCGGTGTGTGGTCCATCACGCTGACCAGCCTCAACAAGGGGTCGTCGGCGTACTGGTTGAAGGTTTCCAGAATGTCGGGTACCGAAACTTCACAGCGCAGGTGCAGCAAGTGCTCTATGCGCATCAGTCCTTCGTCCCGGCACTGGTGCAAAGCGGCAATTGAGGTGTGCTGGGTCTGCGCCCGTGCGCCGCCATGGTCCAGATCGCCGATGACAACCGAGTCGAGAACCGTGGTGATGCCGGCCGCCGCGCATTGTGCGTCATGGACGACCATGGCCGAGTGGGCGTTCCATAACACCCCAGGGCGGGGCGACAAATGCTTCTCCAGGTTGTCGGTGTGCAACTCAACCAGGCCCGGCAACAGCCAGTCACCGGCCCAATCCTCGCCAGCCGCGACGGAGATCTGACCGGGGTCGACGGCGCTGATCACGCCGTCTTCAATTACAACGCTGCCGATGAACTCCTGGTCGATCGTCACAATGCGGGCGTTGCGGATAATGCGCTGAGTCATAGGGTGATTCCTTAGGGATTAGGCGGGGTTTCGGTGTTGCTCAACGTCGAAGCAACGGCTCGCCACCGCCTCGCGCACTTCGTCATCGTGAAATATGCCGACAACGGCGCTGCCCTGATCGCGCGCAGCCTGTATCAGCGCCACTACGACGCGCCGGTTATCGGCATCGAGCGAGGCGGTTGGTTCGTCGAGCAGCAGCACGGCTGGGTTGGTGATCATGCCGTGCGCGATATTGACGCGCTGCTGTTCACCGCCGGAAAACGTGGCCGGCGGCAGGTGCCATAAATGTTCCTGCAGGTTCAGTCGCTGCAACCACTGCGCGGCTCTCGCACGTGCCTCGTCAGCCGCCACGCCGATGCGACGTAAGGGGTCGGCGACGATGTCAAGGGTTGAGACCCGCGGTATGACGCGCAGAAACTGCGAAACATAGCCCAGCGTGCGACGCCGCACCTCGAACACTTCGCGCGGCGTGGCGCTCGACATGCTTACCCAGTCACCCTGATGGCGGATGCGCACATCACCGCTGGTGGCAGCGTAGTTGCCATAAAGGCAGCGCAGCAAAGAGCTTTTGCCACTGCCGGAGTGTCCGGTCAGTGCCAGGCATTCACCCGGTTGCACACTCAGGTTAATACCCGAAAACACGGGCAGTTGCAGGCCACCGCGTCCATGCAAGGTGAAGGTCTTGGACAGGGCCAGGGTTTCAATGAGAGCGGTCATGGTGTCAGCACCGAGGAAACGAGCAGTTGGGTATAGGCATGCTGCGGGTCGTCCAGCACGCGGTCGGTCAGGCCTTGTTCGACCACGCAGCCATCTTTCATGACCAGCATGCGTTGTGCCAGAAGTCGCGCCACGGCCAGGTCGTGTGTCACCACCACGGCCGCCAATTGCAACTCGTCCACCAGCTCGCGCAGCATGTCGAGCAGCCGTGCTTGCACCGACACATCGAGTCCGGTGGTGGGCTCATCCATAAAGACCAGCCGCGGTTGGGTCACCAGATTGCGCGCAATCTGCAGGCGCTGCTGCATACCGCCCGAGTAGGTTCCCGGCAAGTCATCGATGCGCGCGGTGTCGAGCTCAACACGCTCCATCCAGCTCAGCGCTTCCTGGCGCAAGCGACCGTAGTGCCGCGCACCGAGCGCCATCAGTCTCTCACCCACATTAGCGCCGCCGGACACATTCATGCGCAGTCCATCGCGCGCATGCTGTTCGACAAAACCCCAGTCGGTGCGAGCCAGTCGGCGCAACTGCGCCTCTGACATCTGCGCCAGATCGGTCAAGCCATTCGTCTCGTTGGCCTGCTCGCTGCGGACCTCGTAATGGACTGAACCCTCGTCGCAGGCGAGCCGTGCGGCCAGCAAGCGCAACAAGCTTGTTTTGCCAGATCCAGATTCACCGACAACCGCCAGGACCTCACCCGGGTATAGGTCAAAGTTGACATCGCGGCAGGCCCAGCGCGGCTTGCCGTTCTGCATGAAGGCCTTGCCGGCCTGGCGGGCCGAGAGCAGAACGCCGGGCTTCATGCCGCCCCCCCTGCTGATGAAATGCCGGGCTCGCTCTGATCGGGCACGACATTGCGCAAGCTCACCGCCTGCTGTGTGCCAACGTGGCCGCCGTCACGCCGGTCTTCGCAGTAGTTGCTGTCCGAGCACACGAACAAACGGCTGCCCTGGTCATCCACAATCATCTCGTCGAGATAACTCTCCGTGGCGCCACACAGCGCGCAGGCATGCTCCCACTTTTGAACTTCAAACGGGTGGTCTTCAAAGTCAAGGCTACGCACCGGGGTGTAAGGTGGCACGGCGTAAAGCCGCTTTTCGCGTCCCGCACCAAAGAGTTGCAGCGCGGGATTCATGTGCATTTTGGGGTTGTCAAATTTCGGGATCGGCGAGGGCGACATCAGGTAGCGCGCATTGACCAGCACCGGGTAGTCATAGGCGCGCGAGATCGCGCCCAACTGCGCGATGTCTTCGTACAGGCGCACGTGCATCAAGCCATATTCAGACAGCGCGTGCATCTTGATGGTCTCGCGCCGGCGCGGCTCCAGTCGTGCCAGCGGCTCCGGCATGGGCACTTGATAAACCAGAATCTGAGCCTCGGTCAGCGCCACTTCCGGGATGCGGTGGCGGGTCTGTATCAACGTCGCCTCCCGTGTTATTTCGGTGCTCGCAACGCCGGTGGTGCGCTCAAAGAAGCGCCGGATATTGACCGCGTTGGTGGTGTCATCAGCGCCCTGGTCGATGACCTTGAGCACATCGCTCTGGCCGATGATGCTGGCGGTGATCTGCACGCCACCGGTGCCCCATCCATATGCGAAAGGCATCTCGCGCGAACCAAAGGGCACTTGGTAACCCGGCACCGCCACCGCCTTGAGCAAGGCACGCCGAATGCGCTTCTTGGTGCGCTCGTCAAGAAAGGCAAAGTTGTAGTGTTGTTCAATCATGCAAGTTCCTGCGTCGGTTGGCTGGGCGCGCCCGGCTTGTCGGCCAGGGACCGCGCGGCCTCGGCGTGATGGGCGCGCAGATTGCGCACCAGTTCCAGTTCGGCCTGAAAGTCAACGTAGTGCGGCAGCTTCAAATGCTGCACAAAGCCCGAGGCCTCGACGTTGTCACCGTGCGAGAGCACAAACTCTTCGTCTTGCGCCGGTGCCACATGCGGCTCGCCTAGTTCGTCAGCGCGCAGCGCACGATCGACCAGTGCCATCGCCATCGCTTTGCGCTCGCCACCCCCAAAAGCCAGGCCGTAGCCCTGGGTGAACTGGGGCGGCAACTCCCGGTTGCCATTGAACTGGTTGATCATCTGGCACTCGGTGACCTCCAGGTCGCCAATGTCAATCACAAACCCGAGCTCATCGGGCAGCATCTCGACGCTGACAAAGCCGCGCCGGATCTCGCCCGCAAACGGGTGCGAGTTGGCATAGCCGCGCTGGGTCGAGTAGCCCATGCCCAACAGCCAGCCTTCGTCCGCACGCGCCAGCGACTGCAAGCGCAGGGCCCGGTCCGCCGGGAACATCAGCGGTTCACGGGTCAGGTCGGCGCGCGGCGCGTCATCTGCGGGTAGTGGTGTTTCGAGCAGGCCTTCGTTTGCCAGCAGGTCGTTGATGCGGGGTACGGTCGAGGCCGCGTCGGATACGCCAAACTGCCCGGCGTTCGGCTGCGCTGCGGCGGTGCTGACGGTCGCTTGGGTCGCCAAGCTGTCTTCAGCCAGCAACGCGAAATCGAGCAGGCGCTGCGTATAGTCATAAGTCGCCCCCAGCACCTGACCACCGGGCACCTCCTTGAAAGCGGCTGAAATGCGCCGCAGCAGCGCAATGCGCGCCGTGTCCAGCGGCAAGGCATAACCGAGCCGGGGCAGCGTGGTGCGGTAGGCGCGCAGCAGAAAGATCGCTTCGAGCAAATCACCGCTGGCTTGCTTGATGGCCAGCGCCGCGAGTTCAGGATCAAAGAGTGAGCCTTCGCTCATGACCCGGTCCACCGCCAGCGAAAGTTGTTCCCTGATCTGGCTGACCGATAGCGCTGCCAGGCTGCCAGAGCCACGGCGCTGTGCCTCCAGCAGACGCCAGGAACTCTCAATGGCAGCTGCGCCGCCCTTGACTGCAACGTACATATCAGACTCCTTCCGATCGACCGACCCGGGTCGTACGCGGCAGGCCGATCACGTGTTCGGCACAGGTAAAAATAATGTCAACGCCCTGCGGAAAGCTCGCCTGGTTGGCTTGCCACTGGGTCCAGAAGTCCGCCGGCAGACCTTGCAGCGTGACGCGCTGCATCACCTCAATGCCGGGGCCGCGCCAGTCCAGCGCCGCCCCGCCCTCCAGTGCGGGCAATTCAATCAGCAAGGTGCTGGAGAACTCGGGGGCCGCAGCGGTTCCCACAGCGAAGTCCGCCAACGCGGGGGCGCGACCGATCTCGGTCATGATGGCAAAGCCCGCCAGCATTGGACTGTCCGCCAGCGTGGCACCGGTGTGAAAACGCAGCCAGCTTTGCAGAGCCGGGTCGCCGCTTCGCCACCAAACGGGGGTTTCGTCGTCGCACAGCGTCAGCAACAAGCGCGCCATCGCGCCACCCAATGCCACGCCGGGCAAGGGCGCGCCAATGCGGCGAATTTGCCCGGGTCGGGCCAGGGCATCGAGCGCAGCACGGAATGCGTGCTGTGTTTCGTGCACAGCGTCAGGCAGGCCCGCCGCCAGCCTTGTTGTCGTATTCATGCGTCACCCCGCACCAAGGTGAAGAATTCAACTTTGGAAGTGGCCACCTCGCCTTGCAACTGATCACGCGCCTGCGACTGGGCTGTTGCAAGCGGTTCGATCAACTTGCTTTGCAAATCATCGTGATGCGCGGGGTCTTGCAACAGGGCGTCAAACACTGCCGCCAATTCAGCCCGGCGCTTGTCGCGACCCAGCGCGTAAGCCACGCCCAGGGGTCCGTTGCCCAGGCGCACGGCGCAGCGCACCACGCTGGCCTCGCCCAAGTTGAAGGGATTGCCGGTGCCACCGACACGCCCACGCAACATCAGCATGCCGACTTCCGCCGGACGAACACGCTGCAAGGTCGAGAGCGATTCGTTCGCCAATTCCAGTTTGGCCTCCAACTCGATCCGGCTTGCACGCGCCAGAACGGCAAGCCAAGCTTGGCGTTCCGAAAAATATTGGGTCGAAGTGTTGCTTGTCATACAGATGTCTAAATCAGTCACTAAAGTTCAAACAAATTCATTCGGCGTTGAACCGAGTTAGGAATAGGTGCTAGTTCACCGCGACAACATGAAAGATTTATGACACTCAGCCAACATATTTCGAGCGCCGCTGGCCGGCGCAGCGGTGTCACCGTGTGGCGCCAGATCGCTGATACCTTGACGTCCGAAATTCGTGACCGCGCTTACGTTGAAACCGGCAAGTTGCCGGGTGAGATCGATCTTGCTGCGCGCTTTGCCGTCAACCGCCATACCTTGCGCCAAGCGGTGGCCGCCTTGCAAACCGAGGGGCTGGTGCGCATTGAAGCTGGGCGCGGCACTTTTGTGCAACACGAATTACTCGACTACGCCATCTCCAACCGCACCCGGTATAGCGAAAACCTGCTACGGCAGGGCCTGTTGCCGAGCCAGCAGTTGCTGAGCGCGCGGGAAATGCTGGCGCCTGAGCGCGCGGCCCGGGAACTCAAACTGGCCAAGGGGGACAGCGTCTTGATGGTTGAACTGCTGGACGAGGCCAATGAAGCACCGATCGGTTTGGCCACCGCGTATTACCCGGCACGCCGCTTTGCCGGAATGCTCGAAATGCTGACGCAGGGCACGCGCAGCAGCGATATCCTGAAGCACTTTGGCGTGCAGGATTACTTGCGCCAAAAAAGCCGCATCACGACACAATTGCCAAGCGAGGAAACAGCACGCCTGCTCAAACAATCGAGCAACCGACCGGTGCTGTGCGTCGAGTGTGTGGACGTGGACATGAATGGCGTGCCGATCAAGTACGGCGAGACCGTATTTTGCGGTGATCGGTTGCAACTGGTCATCAATGCGGGAGACGGTGCATGAGCGCGCGCTACGCCATTTATTTCTCGCCGGCCAAGCATTCGCCGTGGTGGGATTTCGGCGCGCACTGGCTCGGTCGCGACGAGTGTGACGACCAAGCCCTGGCGCAGCCGGAGCTGACACACATCGGCCCAACCGATCTCAACAGCATCACGGCAGAGCCGCGACGCTACGGCTTCCATGCCACCCTGAAAGCGCCCTTTCACCTGCGCGAAGGATTGAGCCTTGATGACTTGGTGACACGCATGCGGGCGCTGGCGAGCACACTTCGTCCCGTCACGCTCGGGCCGCTACAGGTCGTGTCGCTGGGTGATTTTGTCGCGTTGATGCCAATAACTCCGACTGAAGAACTGGCAACCCTGGCGGCAGCCTGCGTGGTCGAACTCGATGACTTGCGCGCACCCTTGACAGCCGCAGAGCTGGCGCGGCGACGCATCGAACAACTGAGCACCCGAGAGCAGGAATTGCTGCGCCAATATGGCTACCCTTATGTGCTGGATCGCTACCGTTTGCATTTCACCCTCAGTGGTCCGGTGCCTCGCGCCACAGCGCAGTCCGTCATGCAGGCCGTTGCACAACCCGTGGCCCGGTTGAACAGCGCTGCGCCCTTGCTGCTGGACCGGCTCTGCCTGTTTGTTGAAACGGCACCCGGGCAGCCGTTCAAGCGGCTGATCGATGCGGAGTTGCGTGCATGAGCGGGACGTGGGTTTTTGTTTGCGGTCCGTCCGGCGCCGGCAAAGACAGCGTGCTGGCTTGGGCGGCAGAGCATCTGGCTGAGCGACGCGATATCGTTTTTGCGCGGCGCGTGGTGACGCGCTCAGTGCAGCCCGGCTCGGACCATGACCCGGTCACAGCGCAACAGTTCGCGCAGTTGCTCCGCGCTGGTGAACTTGCGTGGTGCTGGCAGGCCCATGGTTTCAATTACGGCATTGCAGCGCACTACTGCGCCGAGGTTTCCGCCGGACGGACAGTAGTGGTGAACGGCTCGCGTGAACACACATTGAATCTGGAAGCCACCCCGTCTGTGCGGGTGGTGCAAATCATGGTGAGTGCCGAACAACTGGCCGTTCGACTGGCCCAACGCGGCCGCGACGACGCCCAGCAAATCAATCAGCGACTGTTGCGCAATGCCCGTTTTAATGCAATGCGCGTTGACCACACCATTCTCAACCAGGGTGAACTGGCCAGCGCCGGCCGCCAGTTGGTGGACTACCTCAGGGCTGGCGCCGAGTCTTCAGATCACTGATTTTCGGATCTGCGCTGAGATGACATCGATGATGGTCACAGACACAATGATGATGATCATCACGGCACAGGTTTCAGCATACTGAAAACCACGGATGATGTCCCACAAGATAACGCCAATGCCACCCGCGCCGACCATGCCGACGACCGACGCTGAGCGCACATTGGATTCAAAGCGATAAAGCGAATAGGAAATCCACAGCGGCAAGACCTGCGGGATGATGCCGTACACAATTTCTTCCAGAGCGTTGGCACCGGTGGCGCGGATCCCTTCGACCGGCTGCGCGTCAATGGCTTCAACCGCCTCCGAAAAAAGCTTGGCCAGTACGCCGGTGGTGTGAACAAACAAGGCCAGTACACCGGCAAAGGGGCCGAGCCCGACCGCCACGATGAACAACATGGCAAACACCATTTCATTGATCGCACGGGTTGCGTCCATCAGCCTGCGCACCGGCTGATGCACCCACGCCGGCGTGATATTGGCTGAAGAAAGCAGGCCGAACGGCACGGCAAACACAACGGCCAGCGCGGTGCCCCACAGGGCAATTTCTAAGGTGACAAACATTTCCTGCAGGTACGCGCGCCAATCGCCAAACTTCGGCGGAAAGAAATCCGTCGCGTAAGTGGCCATATTGCCGGCATCACGCACCAGGTCGGAGGGACGCATGTCGGCGCCGCGCCATGAACCCGCCAGCAAGGCCAGCAACACCCCCCAGGCTAACAAGCCCAGCAGGCTGGTACGTGGCGATTGCTTGAGTTGCATTACTTGGCCAGTGCCAACGCGGCCAGTTGCTTGTCGATATCAGCCAGCTTGGTCTGCTTTTCGTCAGCGCTCAGGGCGGCATCGTTTTCAAATTTGTTGCGCGTCTTGAACAGTTCGAGCTGTCGAATCGGAATCAACTGGCTATTGGTCGACGGCTTGAAGCCCGACAGGTTGTTGAGTTTGAGCAGGTTTTCCTTTTCCTGCGGGCTGGTCTTGCCATAGGAATAGAAGAAATCAAGCACCTTGGCTTTGCTTGCTTCTGGCAGATCCTTGCGAATCACCAGTGGGTCCATCGGGATCAGGGGCGAGGTCCAGATGACGCGGATCTCGTTAAATTTCTCGGGCAACTTTTTCTTGATGATGGCCAGGTTCTCGCTATTGTTGGTAGCGACATCAACCTGCTTGTTGGCAACCGCCAGCGCGTTGGCCTCGTGGTTCGAGCCGCGTGAGAGTTTGAAAAATGTCTTGGCGTCAATCTTGTTTTGCGCAAACACGTAGTAGCTGGGCACCAGAAAGCCAGACGTGGAGTTCGGGTCGCCATTGCCGAAAGACAGGCTCTTGCCGTTTTTCAACATGTCGTCGAGCGTCTTGAGCGGGCTGTCTTTGTGCACGATCAAGTGCGAGTAATAGCCCTGCGTGCCATCGGCGTTGACCATTTGCGCAAACACTTCACCGCTGGCGCGATCCACCGCCTCCATGGCCGACTTGTTGCCGAACCACGCCACCTGGACTTTGTTGAAGCGCATGCCTTCGATAATGCCGGCGTAATCGGAGGCAAAGAAAGCGTTGACTTTCATGCCGGTCTTTTTCGCCATATCGTCGAGCACCGGTTGCCAGTTCGATTTCAGGTTTTGTGATGATTCGGTTGAAATGATGCCGAAATTGAGTTCCTTCAATTCCTGAGCGGCCACCGGGTTAAAGGCAATCAGCGCCGCGCCGGTCAGGCTGGCGAGTAGTTTCTTGAGCATGGGTAGGTTCCTGTAAAAAGATTCAGTCGGATTTCAATAAGAATTTGCGGGTCAAGCCACGCGCGCCATGGCGCTTGCGCCGCTGAGTGGTGTGGGCCAGACCAGATGCGGCAGCGCAGGCTTGCGCTCCTGCAGGCTGGAGATATGGTCGCCCAGCGACAGAATGTCGTCGGCCTCGGCGCCATAGAGTTCGCGCAGCAAGGCCGGCGTCAAGGCCACAGATGGACCGTCGTACACGACTCGCCCCTGATGCAGTGCCACCGTGCGGGCGCAATATTTGATGGCAACGTTGACCTGGTGCAGTGACACCACGACCGTGCACTTGTCTTCCTGGTTGACGCGCGCCAGGATGTCCATCACCTTGCGTGAAGACTCGGGGTCAAGCGATGCAATCGGCTCGTCTGCCAGGATGAGCTTGGCGCCCTGCACCAGGGCACGCGCAATGGCAGCACGTTGTTGCTGTCCGCCCGACAGGGTTGAGGCGCGCTGCATGCAGCACTCCGCAATGCCAACGCGCTTGAGGGCCTCGATGCCGCGCGCCATTTCGGACGATGTAAACCAGCGCATCAAACTGCGCCACAAGGGCACGCGATGCAAAGTGCCCGCCAACACATTGACAAGCACGGGCAAGCGATCCACCAGGTTGAATTGCTGAAACACAAAGCCAATGCTGGCCCGCGTCTGGCGAATGTCAGCCGCGATCTTCCCGTTTTTCTGAACCATCCGCCCATGGACCTGAACCAGGCCGTTGCCCGTGTTGTCGCCGGCAACCAGTCCCGCCATGTGGCGAAGCAGAGTGGACTTGCCGGAGCCGGAGGCACCAATCAGCGCCACCATCTCACCGGCTTCGATGCGCAGATTTACCTCCTGCAAGGCCTTGCGGCCACCTGTAAAGGTCTTGTTGAGTGCATTGATGCTGATAGCTGCGACCATGAGGCCTCCCGTTAGAAGCGTCTAACTTAACGGCTCAATATGTCAAAAAAATGTCAATGAACGACGCGCTGTGAGATTTCTTTGATTGGCACATCATTTGGCAAGCCACCTTGATTTCTGTCAATCAGCACACCGGGCAATCACTCAATGCGTTCCGTACGTCGGCTAATGCAACTAAATTAGCAATGTGCTTTGAAGTGCGTGAGAAGTTTTTTCGTCACCCATTCGAATCTGACGTGTTGCAGTTCTGTCACGCTGGTTTGCGGTAAGCTGTGTTTGCCGACCATCGCCATCAGGTCTGCGTTAGTGGCTGAATCTTGGTGCTGAGATGCACACAAGAGGGTCAGCTATCATGTCTTGCGATCTGCGGGGTGGTGAACTCCGTCAGAGGTTGTCACCATCCCCAAGTCGAAAGGATTCACGCCATCCAGACAGCCTACGTTGTAGCCATATTGCGTCGGGTTTGAGCGCCTCTGGTGATGGGTATAGATCCCACACTGACTGCAGAAGTAGTGTTTCGCAGTCTTCGTATTGAACTGGTATTGCCTCAGCGTCTCCTCGCCCTGAATAATTGTGATACCGGCGAGCGGAACAAACGCAACAATTGAGCCCCTGCGCCGGCACATCGAACAATTACACCGGCGCGGGTCGACGACACCATCAGGCAAATCGAGCTCCAGAACCACTGCCCCGCAATGACATGCGGCGCGATGCTTCGGCTTAATCTCGGTGTTACCAACTTTCTTGATCATCTCTTCACTTCAAATTGAATCCGGTACATTCTTACGAACAAGCGAATTGCAGCACCGTAGACCTGACGCAGCGGCTTGGCTGAAGTTGCGCATTCAAGCGCGCGGATAAAGCTCCGCCATCTGCAGAGAAAGGTCAAACAGGCGAACTTTGCCGCTGGCGTAACGGTCAAGGCGCCACTCGGCGAGAATCTTCAGAGCCAACTCGAAGTTCTTGAAATCAAGTTTATAGATATCAGAGATTGGGAAGTCCGCTTCCAACTCCAGTGCCAGTACCAGCCTGGCGAGTGTCTTTGAGTCATCTGAATCTGACTGCTGCTGAATGAATTTACGTGCTACTTTGATGGCGTGCATACGAAGACCTTTAAGTATTTTTTTCACCCATGACTGATGTTATGGCTATGACTTGCCCGCGCCACACAGTGGGTCAAGGCACAGCAATTATCAATGCTTTTGCTCGCAGCGCTCGTGTCGCGTATGGTCGCTTTGCACCGCTTGTTAGGCAGGGCTTGGCCGTGCTTTCAGTCCTTCCAGACTTCATCCCATCGGATGGACCAATGTTGTGGGTGGTTCTTCAGGTTGTGAATGCCTGTCCGTTTGACCAAAGTGTTCTTGCGCCCAGCGGGCAGCAATGCGGGCACCTCGTCCTGTACGATGGCTTGCATCTGGGCGTAAATCGTCTTACGCTTGATGGAGTCTCGGGTCACCATTGCCTGAGCATAGAATTTTATGTACGCATCCGCCCCGGGACCGCTCCAGTAGCCGCTCTCGTTGTTGCTGGGGCGCATCCGGAACAGGCTGATGCCCGGATTGCGCGGGCCGACAGCGGTATAGGCAAACTTGTGCCAATTTCCCTTGCTCACGTCCTCCTCACCCTGCCGGAACTTGAGATAGCCATCGCTGGGGCGTTCTTCGATTGGCAATGCAATGCCTGCTTCCTTCACTGACTGCTGAAGGATCTGGAATACGCGGCCCATCTCGGGCCATTGAGGCGCGTAGTACATCGTAGGCAAAGTGATGCCGTTCGGGTATCCAGCTTGCGCTAGCAGTTGCTTTGCGCGAGTGACATCGCGCTTGGTCTGTCGAGGCACAAAGTTCGCATCGGCGGCGACAAGGTGACTGTCGTTGCCCACCCAGCCTGCGGTTGAGCCATAGGCCACGCGGACGATCGCATCGCGATCTACAGCGAGCGAGAGGGCCTGGCGAACTCGTTTGTCTAGAAACGGTGAGCCAGCATGTTTGGGCAGAATAATGATGGCCTGGTCGCCGCTGCTGGCGCTTACCAGTTCGGTTTCGGCTTCTTTCTCAAGTTGCGCGATCTGGCGCGGGTCAATGTTCAGGACGGCGTCGAACTGCTTGGCCCGAAAGCCGTTGATGGCCGCCTCCATTTGCCCTTCACGGTTCACGACCTCGATGCCATCGAGATACGGCAGGCCTTTCTTCCAGTAGCTGTCGTTGCGCGCCAGCACCATGCGGCGCTGGGGATCGACAGAGACGATCTTGAACGGACCGGTGCCAATCCCGGACAAGCCAATGATGTCGAGCGAAGCCTCGGGCATGATCATTTGGTCGTACTCGGCAACCACGAACGGGAATTCGGCATTGCCCTCCTTCAGGAAGAAACGCAGTTTGTATTTGCCAGTCGCTTCCGAGCCCTTGATCTGCGCGGCAAAACCGGTTCTCTGACGGTGATATTCGAAGGAAGATACAACGTCCTTCGCGCTCATCTCACGGCCATTATGAAATAGCACTCCTTCTCTCAAAGTGAAGTCCCAAACGGCCAGCGAGTCATCTGCCGGCGTCCAGGATGTCGCAAGCTCGGGCTGAACCTGCAGGTTTTCATCGACCCAGGTCAATGCGTTATAGGCCGTGCGTGTGATCAGGTCGATCATGTAGTAGGGGTGCTTGCTGTTGCTTGCGTCTCCACCGCGCCGGTTCGTTGAACAGTTGGCATACACCAGGGTGCCGCCCCTACGCGGGGCCACGTTTTGCGCGAACGAGGCAAACGAAGTGGATAAACCCGCCGCGATCAGGCCGCTTCCGGTGAGTTTGAGGATTTCCCGACGATTGATGGGTGACATGCGCGCTGACTCCTAGATAAATGAAGGGGTAGGACCGATACTGCGTGGTGCGGGGGCTGGTCGTGGTGGGTCGACTACCCCTGGCCGCTTAAAAACCAACCGGGCTCAAGCAACTGCGCCCAGCCAGATTGGGTTGCTCCAGGCTCGCTTGCCATTGGCGTCAATTGCCACGACCCGGCCAAAGCCGCCCTTGGCAATGCTCTCAAGTGGCAAACTTGCGCTGGTCATTTGCTCGCCGAAAACACATTCGGACCGCGAGCCCTTGCCCAGCACCATCACCGACCGGACTGGGCTGCAACGCACTTCGAGCGACGAGCCATGAACGGCGATGTCCTCGAGTAGCGGACCTTGCGAGGAATAGTAGTGACCAAGTTTCAGGGATTCGATCAGTCTGTCGGGTTCAAGCTGTTCAGCCTTGACCATGACCCACGCACCAAAAGCATCGTCGATGTGAAAGTGGGCATCGTCTGACGCAAACCCGCTCAAGCGAAACCCTTTTGCCAGCAGTTGATCCAGCAAGGCGCACCCATCGCCTCGATCACTTTTAACAGCGCTGGTGTGGTTGTAAATCTCCACGGCGTGGGCACTGTCGATGCACTGCGCGTCCTCCACCGAGAGGCTGTACCAGGCCGGATGCACAATGCCCACGAAGGCGCCTGCTTCACGGCAGCGGCGAGCCAGCATCGGACCGGTTTCATCGGCACGCGTCGCTTCGAAGTCCGGCGGCAGACCCACGGCCAGGATATGCCAGACCTCGCCGAGCGAGGTCCCACGCACATGGACCTCGGCGCTCAGCAATGTGGTGAAACCTTCGCAGCGGTGGACCGTCGTATCGGTCACCGGAAAGTCATACACAGGCAGGAAGTGGTCGCTCAGCGCCAGAAAATCGTAACCGGCATCCCGGTACCTGCGGCAGACCTCTTCGGGTGGATGGGCACCATCTGACCGAGTTGAATGGGTGTGAAGATTGCCCTTGTAAAACATTCCAGTGCGGCGAAAAGCATCCAGTGTGTCCACGGTAACGTCCTTGCGTGATGTGAAAAAATCTAATTCAAGATTACCCCAATATAAATTAATTTGATGTCAACGCCGTGACGCCCGGGTTTACGTCGAACTGGCCATGAATGCGCGTATGCTCGGCAAAGCCAGCGAATCCTTGAGCGCTACCGCAAACACGCCGACCCCCTTGGGTTGGGATTGAAACGGAACGGTTGCGAAGCGCGTGTCGTTGCCTTCCTCGCCTTCGAACAAGGCGGTTATACCCAAGCCGGCGGCCACCGCTTCCTTCACGGATTCACGCGAACCCAGTGCAAATCGGCTGCGCAGGGTCTCGGACTCCGCCGCAAAAGTTGCTTCCAGCACCTGCCGCGTCAACGAGCCTTTTTCACGCAGGATAAAAGACTGGTTTGCCAGGTCCCTGACGCGCACTTTCTTCATTTTCGCAATGGGGTCACTTGCTCGGACACAGGCAACAAGCAAGGGGGCGGACAGGAGCTTGCAAGCGAGGTTCGCGATCGGTTCTCTCAAGGCCATAACACCAACGTCGATGCGGCACTGCGCGACATCCTCAAGAAGTGACGTGGTATTGCCCAATTGGGTCTTGAGGTCCACATCGGGGTATTTGGCCAGATACCGCGCGATCATGGGAAGGGCTGCAAACGGCGCCGACATGCCGATGCGTATGCGCCAATCCATTGAATTCTGCAGACCATCCACATGGTTCTCAAAGTCGGTGACCTGGTCCAAGATCAAGCGCGCTTTCACGAACAGGGTTTGCCCTTCGGCGGTCAGCGCGATCTGCGGCTTTCGAGTGCACAGCATGAATCCACAAGTTCGCTCCAGCGCGGCCAGTTGCACGGAAATGCCGGGCTGGGTCACGCCCAGGCGTTGCGCGGCCAGGGAAAAATTCAACTCTTCTACCACCGCAACAAAGGCCCGTAGCGACGCCAGGCTGATGTTGGCGTCGCGTGCAACGGTATCAATTTCCTCCCTGATGTTTGTCATCTTTCTGACACGGCGTTGAATTACATTTTTTGATGTTGCCATTTTTTAAATAACCAAAATTGATAGGAGTGCCCGTGTCCAGAATCTTACGCCGCGACATAATTCGCCACGGAGTCGGTGCCAGCCTGCTGGTGGCTTCGCTTGATCAAACCATTCTGAAAACGGCTTTGGCGCAGGACAGCCCGAAGCGCGGAGGCACCTTAGCGCTGGCGCAATTGTCTGCCAATCGCCGCTCGGCCGATGCCAGCAATGCCAGACACCCGTACTTCATTGTCGACGCGAACACCCGCGCCCAATGGAATTGCCTGACGTGGGTCAACGAGCGAATGGGTTGGGAACTGGAACTAGCGAGCAAGGTTGAACCCACCGACGACAAGCTCAATGTGTGGGAAGTCAGTTTGCGTGAAGGTGTGATGTTTCACAACGGCCGCGAGATGACGGCTGCCGATGTGGCATCTTCGTTCGAATACCACCGACGCAACGCTCCATTTGCGCGGCAGATTGTCAAGGTTGAAACGCTGGGCAAGTACCTGACGCGCTTCACACTGGACAGCGGCAACTCAGAGTTCCCCTACATCCTGGCGGAATACAACAGTGTCATCATGCCTGCTGCCCCCCTTGACAGCATCGGTTTGAGCGGCATTGGCTCTGGCCCCTTCCGGATCGTCGCGACCGACCCTAACCGCTCCATCATCATGGAGCGGTTCGAAGGCTACTGGCGCAAGGGCTTCCCCTATCTGGACCGGATCGAACTTCACAACCGCGAAGGCCAACAGGAAGCAGCACTCAATGGCTTGCGTGCTGGTCAGTTTGACGCCGTGCTCAGCATCGACCCGAGAGCCGTGCTGCAATTTCAGTCTGATCCGACCTACGATATCGAGTCGGCCAAAGGCGGCTACAGCTTTGTGATTCAGCTACCCAAGCATCCGGGCTCTGCTTTTCTAGACAAACGCGTTCGTCAGGCTTTTGCAATGGCAATCGACCGCGAAGCCATAGTGCGCATCGCTTATGGTGGCAAGTACGGATGGGTAGGCAACGACAGCCACCTGATGATCACCGACCCGAGCTTTGTTCCGCGTCCCGGCGGCCGTGATGTAGCCAAGGCCAAGCGCTTGCTGGCAGAAGCGGGTTACCCAAATGGCATCAGCTTGCCGACCTTGTACTTTAGTCCCCAGTTGCCCGAGGTGCCGCGCTATTTTCAGGTGTTACAACAGTCAGTCAAGGACGCCGGTTTTACCATGGCCATCGAAGAACGTCCGAATGACGGCTATATCCAGTTCCGCACTGGCGAAAACGATGTGGGAAAGGGTAAATTTCACAAATTCGCTATGACCGCAGTAGGCTCGCGCAATCCTGGAATAAGCCTGTTCCGGATGCGCCACGACTACGTAGAAAGTGGACACTGGTCTGGCCCAGAGCACGATCGCTACATGAGCCTGTATGCCCAGGCCATGATCACGCGCGACGCCAGCAAGCGCAAACAGATCTATGGCCAGATGCAGGCGATTCTCCACGAAGAAGTGCCGGCGGTGCTGCCGGCTGGTGGTGACACCTTCCTAATCAAAAGGAAGAACGTCCGCAATATGCCGTTTCACCCCCAGATCTGGTCGATCACCTACGACAAGGTCTGGAAGGCCTAAGCGCGATGGCAAGGACTTTACTGCGCCGCGTGTTGCTGTCGCTGTTGACACTGGTTTTACTCGCGACTTTCGTGTTCTTCGCCACCGAGGTTCTTCCCGGGGATGCGCTGGACGTCAGCCTTTCGGCCGATGAGTTGGCAATGATGCCGTCACAGCGCTTGGCGGAGATGAAGGCCGGGCTCGGACTTGATCGACCGGTGCTGACCCGTCTGACCGAGTTCTTGGGTGGCCTGGCACAAGGCAACCTGGGCAGTACCTTGATTTCCCACGCGCCCGTTTCCAGCATCATTGCTTACCCCTTGCGCAACTCCCTGTTGCTGGCGGGTATGACCTTGCTGCTGGCCTTGCCTCTAGCCGTGATATTGGGCGTCGTGTCAGCCTACGCGCAACGCCGCAGCGCAGACAACTGGATTTCAGCGCTGTGCCTGGTGGGCTATTCGGTCCCCGAATTCGTGACCGGGACTTTTCTGGTGATGTTGTTGGCTGTCAAATGGGCCTGGTGGCCAGCCACCATCACGGCCGATACCCAGGGCACGCCTTGGTCGCTGCTTACGGCTTCGCCGCTGGTGGTCTTGACTTTGCTGATTGGCTCGATTGCCTACCTGACGCGCTTGCTGCGCGTCGGCATGATTGATGCATTAGCCAGTGATTTTGTCGAACGGTTACGTCTGACGGGTATTTCCGAGTGGCGCATCGTGTGGCTGCACGCACTGCCCGCGGCGGCCATTCCAAGCCTTGCCGCGATGGCGTTGTATGCCACCTCACTGGTCTCGGGCATCGTGGTGGTCGAGTTAGTCTTTTCATATCCGGGCCTTGGACAAGAACTGGTACGCGCCATCGCTAAACGTGAAGTGCATGTGATTCAGTCTATCGCCATCGTTTCCGCCGGCTTGGTGGTAGGGCTGAACTTGCTGGCCGACCTTGCAACGCTGGCGCTGGATCCGCGCACGAGGTCTTCATGAATCCGTTTTGGAGCAGGCTGCGAAAGAAACCCATTGCCGTGATCGGCCTGCTTGTGGTCGTGATGCACGGGCTTTGCGCCGTGGCTGCGCCTTGGCTGATCAATCACGATCCCTACCAGTTGCTGGAAATGCCCTTCATGCCACCAACCCACCAATACTGGCTGGGCACCGACGACATCGGGAGGGACTTCTTTTCGCGGGTCCTGATGGGCGGGCGACTGTGCCTGGTCGTTGCGCTGGTATCGGGCGCCATGGCAGCGCTCGGCGGCGGCCTGATCGGTTTGCTGGCAGCCTACAAAGGGGGACTGTGGGATGACGTGATTTCGCGCGTGGTGGAGATGAAAATCGCCATTCCATCGATCCTCTTCGTTTCTCTTTTTGTTACCGGCTTTGGCCAGTCGGTCGTAGTGCTGACGATAGTGATTGCCATAATCAAGATGATGGGTGTCATCCGTACCGCGCGCGCCCAAGGCATGGTTCTGGTAGCACAGGGTTTTGTTATGGCCGCACGCCTGCGGGGCGAGTCAACGGCTTACATCGTTCTGCGCGAACTTCTGCCCAACATCGTGGACCTGCTCAGCGTGGAGTTTGCGTTGCGCACATCAAGTGCCTTGCTGCTCGTATCCACACTGTCGTTCCTGGGGCTGGGACTTTCGCCACCGCAGCCGGACTGGGGCCTGATGGTGCATGAAGGGCTGCAATCCATCCGTTCGCAGCCGTGGTTGATACTGGTGCCTGCCGCGTGCATCGCCACGCTGGTGGTGGGCATCAACTTTGCGACGGACGGCCTGGCCGAAGTCTTAGGATTGGAGGCCAGCCGTGGCGTTGCCGGACACTGATGCCCTGGTCGTGGCTGACGCCTTGGGCATGGGCTACACCGACGCCGATTCCTGCGTGCAGCCGGTGATCCATGAAGTTTCATTTTCTATATTGCCCGGCGAGGCGATTGGTTTTGTGGGTGAATCGGGCTCAGGCAAGTCGACGCTGGCGCGTGCCTTGCTGGGGTACCGTCGTTTGGGCGGGGTTTTCACGGGCGGGAGTCTGCGCTATCGAGGCCAGGAATTGACCACCGCCAAGCCGGAGACCTTGCAGGCAATCCGCGGTCTATCGATAGCAATGGTTGCACAAAACCCGCTCGCCTCACTGACTTTTCACCAACGGGTAGGCGATCAGATCCTTGAGGTGTTGCGTTGTCGTACCTGCTTGAACGCCGAAGCTGCACAGCTGCGCATGCTGGAGTTGCTGGAACGCACCGGCATTCAGGACCCAGGGCGCGTGGCGCTCCGTTATCCCCATCAATTATCGGGCGGACAAAGGCAGCGGGTCGTGATCGCCTCTGCCTTGGCGTGCAATCCATCGCTGCTGGTGCTGGACGAGCCAACCACCGCCCTGGACAAGAGCACCGAGTCACAGGTGCTGGATCTGGTTCGCGAGATGCGTCAGCAAAGCGGCGCAGCCCTGGTGCTGGTAACCCATGACCTGAACGTGGTGGCACGTGTTTGCGACCGTGTGCTGGTCATGAAAAACGGGCGCATTGTCGAGCAAGGCCCAGTCCGCCAGGTGTTTTCCAGACCCGACGCAGCCTATACCCGCATGCTCGTGGCCGCATCCTTGCAGATCGATCCTTCGCGCAAACCCCCGGCAGCATCACCCGGCGCAGAGTTGCTTCGGGTTCAGGATCTCCACTTCAGCTATCCCAGGGGCTCCTGGCTCTTCAAGGCGCCGGCGCATGCGCCGGCCCTGAAGAATATTTCGCTCTCGGTGGGCAAGGGTGAAGTGCTGGGTGTCATTGGCGAGTCAGGTTCAGGCAAAAGCACGCTCGGGCTGATTTTGGCTGGCATACTGACCAGTCCTGTTTGCCAGTTGCAGTGGGAAGGGCACGCGCTAGGGACCAACCTCAGGCAACGCACTGCAGACCAGTTGCGGCGCATTCAGATGGTGTTTCAGGACCCGTTGTCCTCATTCAACCCGCGTCAGACGGTAGGGGCAGCCCTGGAGCGGGCGCTCAGGCGCCACCTGGGCCTTGCCGCCGGACCTGCGCGCGCGCGCGCGCAGGCCTTGTTTGCCGAGTTGGGTCTGGATGCCAGCCATCTTGAGCGCTACCCGCGCAAGTTGTCCGGGGGGCAACAACAGCGTGCAGCGATTGCTCGCGCATTTGCGGCCGAGCCGGATCTGCTGATTTGCGATGAGATTACGTCCGCCCTGGACGCGTCGATCCAGTCGCAGCTACTCGACCAACTTCAGCAGATGCAAAGCAAGCGGTCCACAGCCATGCTGATCATTACACACGACCTTTCTGTTATCTGGAAAATGGCGCCTAAAGTCATAGTGCTGAAGGACGGCGAAATCATTGAACAGGGCGATACGGCTGAGGTGTTCATGCGGCCACAAGCCGCTTACACCGCAGCACTCATCCGAGCAGCCACATCGGCACATGACATTCGGACAACCTGAATACTCAATCCGTCGCCCCTATCCAATTGCGGATTTCGGCCTGAAAGCTCGTGCAAAACCAATGTCGGGCTCTGAAGTGACAAATTAAAGATGGGTGCGTAGATTTAACGAACCAGGCGTGACAAGGTACGCATCATCGGCAGCAAGATCAAACTCTAGACTGGCGCTAAGCGCAGTTCAACGCCAAATCAAAAATATCAAAATTACGCAGTGAACCCGGGTCGAATTGCCTGAGCACACGGTTGAACAGCAACGGTACGCGCCGCTCCGACAAACCGCCGTGCGAGCGCAGCGGAACCGTTAGCCCTGAAAGATCGTGCCTTCCGGCAGAAGTGCCCAGAACCGTCAGGCGGTCACCGAGAACCACTAGGTCACCGATACGATCCGGCGGCAGTTCAAAGCGATGACTGGCAGCGCCACGGTCAAGCACTTCCTCGACGCCTGATATTCCTTGCAGACGGCGCGCGATGCGGGCAATGTCCTTCGGAGCACCAGCGTAAACTGTCGCATAGGAACCGAGCGCTCCGTGGTGCACGACGTAGGGATCGGTTATGGGCAGTAGCACCCGTGCCGGTGCCATGCCAGTTTCGCGATCCAGGATATCCTGAAGAAAAACAATATTGGGGTTCCCCAAGGCATCGGTCTTGGCGTTCATGCCGTGGTCAGCGGTAATACCGATAACTGCGCCCAATTGATCGAGCTTTTGGAGATGGCGGTCCATCATGGCGTAGAAACTGTTTGCGCCGACCGTGCCCGGTGCATGCTTGTGCTGCACATAGTCTGTGGTCGACAAGTACATTAGGTCAGGCTGAAGCGTTTCCAACAGCATGACGCCGGCCGCAAACACAAACTCCGACAGATCAGCGCTGTAAACCGACGGCAGTGGCAGGCCAACTTTTCTCAACACATCGTCTATGCCATGCTCGGCGAAGTTCGCCTGGTCTGCCTTCTCGGCCGAAAAGCATACACCATTGAGCCGATGACCCAACAAACCGCATAGCTTGTCCTTGGCGGTGACGACGGCAACCTTCATGCCCGCGTCCGCGGCACTGGCGAAAATGGTGGGCGCGCGCAGATACTTCGCATCATTCATCAGCACTTCAGCATCTTGCTCCGGATCGAAGAAGTAGTTGCCACAAATTCCGTGCACACTCGGTGGCACGCCGGTCACGATAGACAGGTTGTTCGGGTTGGTGAAAGAAGGCATCACACAATCTGCCGACAGCACCGTGCCTGTCTTGCCCAAGCCCGCGAAGAACGGCGCGACACCCGCTTGCACGGCCTGGTTGATGTATTCCTGCTCGCAGCCGTCGATGCAGACGATGACTGTAGGCGCGTTTGGAAGCCGGTAAGTACGTTGATTGACGACGATGCTTGCATTCATGGCGTCGAGGATAAGGGATAAGACGCTTTCTTTACTTTCAGTCTTCTAGATTTTCTGGAATTGTGGCTACGCGAAATGACACGGCAAGGCCATTCGTGCCAACGGGATTAACATGGACTGAGTTGGTGAACGTGCAGATATGCAAAGTTGGTTATGAGCCAGCCCTTGAAGTAAAGTCCTTCGACGCATTTTTGTCGTCATTGAGCGCGACCATTACGGCTGCATTTTTTTCTAATGTCAAGTGCCTGTTATCCCCAGGATTTGTGACTAAGGCTGTGGATAAGTTGATGAATAAGTCGTGAATGCTAGGGCTGTTCAAGGTTGCATCAACACGCTTGCCAAATGGGCACATCAAAGATAAATTTATTGCGCGTTTGACTTGCATCATTACGTCGTAGATTTCCGGATGCCTTTTGTGGAGAAGTCGTGCTTTTCAGTCTGACTTGGCTTCCAACTAAACACCACACTTCTGTACAGTTTCGCAACCGCCCCCACCCGAAGGGCGTGCCGCTTTCGTCCGGCGTGAGTTCGGGCGGTGCCAACAGGGCAAGAATCGCCTGGCTGCCGATAACACCTGAACCCCCAATCCTGCGCAGTTGCCTCTCATGGCCAAGAATCGGAAAACTAACCGGCAATCTGTGTGACCGCTTTGGCTTTCTGGCCATCGCCACGAACAGCCGCTCCTTACCTTGTTTAATGACTTCTAAGGGCACATCAGAGCCTTCGGTGGCCGGCTGGTTTCAGGTCTCTGGATTTTCAAAGGTTGATCCCACGAGTCTCGATCACTGCTCCCTGTTGTTGCAGGAAATCTCCCTGTTACCGAAAACAAATTCCCTGATAGGACAGATTAATTTCCCTGCTAATTTTCAAGCTCGAAATTCGCCTACCGGGCTGCAGGCCACGCCAGCACTCGCATAGCGGAGAACTGGCGCCAAAATCTGCGCCGCGATCTTTCGATTTTTCCCTGTAAATTTCCCTGATATCGGGAAAACCCACCTGAGACGGGTTCGCGCTAGACTACGCCCACCGCCAGCACCGCTGGTTCTCTCCAGGCACTGCGCCTTCACACATCGATGCGCGTCGTGCCGGCAAAGCCCAGGATGTAATCGGCGCCAAAAACCATCGAGGGCGTGCAATAGCCGGGCTGCGCCGCGCCCTTGGCCGTTCGTTTCGCGATGTCCCACGCTGTCAGCGCCGTGAGCGCATAACCCTCCACCGTATCGAGACGCGACGTGGCCGTTTGTCCGGCGGCATTGCGCACCTGGCCCCACAGGTGCGAAGCCCCGCGCCGGCGTTGTTCGGCGTTGGGACCGGCAGGGCCGGCATCAATCTGCTTCTTGATCAGGCTCTGTACCAGGCTGGAGCCGATGACCGCGCCAAAGTAGCGCGACGCCCTGGCCATCCAGCGCAACGCCGCGGGCGCCGCCATGAAGACTTCGATATCCGCAATGGCGGTCGAGACCCAGGCCGTGGAAACGTCGCCCCAGGGAATGCACATGGTGGTGACGGGGCCGCTGCCGAAATCAATGTCGCGCGTGGCCGATGCCGACGGCACGGCCACCAGTTTGCCGCCGCGCCGGACCATGCCGCCGCGGTGCAGGTTTTCCAGCATCGTGGTTGCCGTCCCGCGCGAAGGCTGTCCGATGGCCTGAAAGGCCAGCGTCAAGGCCACTGCATCGGGCATGCGGCGCTTGAGATGTGCCGCAAGGCAATCGCTCGGCACCACGTCGAAGCCGGTGCCGGGCATCAGCATCACGCCCGCCTTGCGCGCCTTGACCCCCATGAGGGCCAGCGCTTCGAACACGTCGATTTCACCCGTGATGTCCAGGTAGTGGACGCCGGCCTCGATGCAAGCCTCGGCCATGGGCTTGGCAGTGCGTGAAAACGGACCGGCGCAATTGAGCACGACGGCCACGCCGGCCAGATTCTTGGCGGTAGCGCCGCGATCCTCCAGACCGAACACCCGAACGCCCAGTCCATGCGCTTGTGCCAGCGGCGCGAGCTTCGCAGCCGAGCGGCCCGCCAGAATCGGCTTGACGCCTTCGCTCAATGCAAGCCGGATGATGAGATCGGCCGTGTAGCCGTTGGCACCGTAGATGAGAATCTTGTTCATGGGCTACGGCAGTATCTCGCGCACGGTCTCGGATGGACGGCACAGCCTGGCCCCGAGCGGCGTCACGACAACGGGCCGATTGATGAGAACCGGATGCTGGTGCATGAGCTCGATCAGTTCGTCATCCGACCATTTCGGATCGCCCAGACCCATCTCGTCGTAAGGTGTTCCCTTTTGACGCAGCAGTTCGCGCGCGCTGAAACCCAGGGCCTTGAGCAGCGCGCGAATCTGCTGCGCACTCGGCGGCGTCTTCAGATACTGAATCACTTCGGGTTCTTCGCCATTGGCGCGGATCAGTGCCAGCACGTTTCTCGACGTCCCGCAGTTCGGGTTGTGAAAGATGGTGATCTTTGCCATGTTCGCTTGCGACCTTGTTCGTGATTGCCGGCGAAGGCGGCGGCGACCCGCTCATCGGCCAGGACGTGCGCCTTCGCATGGATCGGAATATACGTGCAATCGGCTTGCACGCGCTTTTCGCCTTTCCCTTACCATTGGCTCTGCGCAAACCGAGAAGGGACTGTTGCCATGGAAACACCAGATGCTCCGGGTGATGACGTGGCGTTTCCGCCGCTGATCTTTGAAGAGGAAACACCCCAGCCATCGAAAGCCCCACCCGGCGATGCGGAAGAAATTGCGCGTGCCCTCGCCACGGTTCGCACGCATCACCCGCGCATCGCCCATTCCCTGCAGGAGATCTGGGGCTACCGGGAATGCGCCGACTACCTTGAAAAGCTCGTCTTCAACTGCTCCGACCCGGCCGATCTCAAGCGCATCGGCTTCGATCCGGAGGTCATGGACGCCCTGCTGATCCTCTCCAGGCTGCACACGATCACTGCGCGCTGAAGCGCCCGGCCGGCCCGGCTCGGGCGAAAGAAAGTTGTCCCCTGAGCCGGTTGACTCCGTTGTGGACAAGTCGCTGGACAAGTTCAGAAGCCGGTGTCGGCGCGTGGTTTCGCCGCCGTGCCAGAAGAACGGGCAACCGCTGAGCCATCGGCGTTGAGCGTCTCGCCCTTGCGCTCGACGATCAGGCCATAGGCGTGCGGCTGGCGGTGCAGGTCGAAGTTGAAGGTGGTGCGCTTGTAGACCGCGCAAAAGTCCAGGTCGATGCGGGCGATGGCCATTTCATCGTCCTTGGTCTGGCAGCGCGCCACCACCTCGCCCGAGGGCGCGACGATGCAGCTGCCGCCGATGCTGTCCACGCCTTCTTCGAGTCCGGCCTTGGCCACGCCAACGACCCAGCATCCGTTCTGGTAGGCGCCGGCCTGCATCGACAGCGCATTGTGGAACAGCGAGAGATCGTCGTGCTGCGGCGCCGGCGCGTTGTGCACCGGCGTGTTGTAGCCGATCAGCACCAGTTCCGCGCCCTGCAAGCCCAGCACGCGGTAGGTCTCGGCCCAGCGCCGGTCGTTGCACAGCGCCATGCCGACGATGCCGCCAAAGGCCGGCGTCACGCCGAAGCCCGGGCCCGGCGTGAAGTAGCGCTTCTCCAGATGCTGAAAACGGCGCCAGGGTTCGTGCTCACGATGGCCCGGCAGATGCACCTTGCGGTATTTGCCGACGATGCTCCCGGCGCGGTCGACCAGGATCGCCGTGTTGTAGCGCACGTCCATGCCGCCCTCGTTGGCCAGTTCGGCGTAGCCCAGATAAAAGCCGATGCCGAACTCGCGCGCCAGGTTGAACAGGGGCTGCGTTGCCGCATTGGGCATCTCGCGCTCGCAGTAGCCGTTGAGCTCGTCCTCGTCCTCGATGTACCAGCGCGGAAAGAACGTGGTCAAGGCCAGCTCCGGGTAGACGATGAGCTGCGCGCCCACGGCATGCGCCTGGCGCATGAGTTCGCACAGGCGCGCGACCACCCGGGCGCGCGAGTCACCGCGCTGGATCGGCCCCAATTGGCCCATGGCGATATTGACGAAGCGTGACATATGCAAATCCTATGAAGAACGGTTGGCCCGTGCCAGCGCCACCTGCAGCAGCAGCTGCGCGCCGCGCAGCAAGTCTTCGGGCTCGGTGTGTTCGCGCACGTTGTGGCTCAGGCCGCCGACGCTGGGCACGAAGATCATGGCGCTCGGGCAGACGCGCGCGAGCATCTGCGCGTCATGGCCGGCGCCGCTGGGCATGCGCATGTGGGAGCAGCCCAGAGCCTGCGCCTGCTGCGCCACCAGCTCCACCAGCTGCGCGTCGAAGTCCACCGGCTCGAAGCGGGCCAGCGCGCGCGCGCTCAGACGCACACCCTCGGCCTGCGCCGCGCGCCCGGCAAAGGCGTGCAACTCGGCCTCGGCCTTCGCCAGTGCCGCGCTGTCGGTGTTGCGCAGGTCGACCGTGAAGACAGCCTTTTGCGCGATGACGTTGACCAGATTGGGGCTCAGCTGCAACGCGCCCACCGTGGCCAGTTGCCGCCCGCCCATGGACCGCGCCAGCTCGCGCGCATGCACCGCCACTTGCCCGGCCACCAGCGCCGCGTCGTGGCGCAGCGCCATGGGCGTGGTGCCGGCGTGGTTCGATTGGCCCTGCAGCGTGAACTCGGTCCAGGAAATGCCCTGCACGCCTTCGACCACGCCGATCTGCACACCTTCGCGCTCCAGCACCGGCCCCTGTTCGATGTGCAGCTCGACATAACTGTCCGCCACCGGCATGCCGACCGGCTGCGGCCCCTGGTAGCCGATGCGCTGCAGTTCAGCCAGCACGGTGAGCCCGTCGGCGTCGCGCGTGGCCAGCGCCTCCTGCAGCGGCAGACCGCCGACGTAGACCAGGCTGCCCATCATGTCGGGCTGGAAGCGCGCGCCTTCCTCGTTCGTGAAGACCGCCAGCGCCAGCGGCCGGCGCGTGCGCAGGCCGGCCTTAAGCAGCGTGGCCAGCACCTCGAGCGCAGCCAGCACGCCGTAGTTGCCGTCGTACAGACCGCCGGTGCGCACGGTGTCGATGTGCGAGCCCATCATCACCGGCGGCCCATCCTCGACGCCGGCCAGATGGCCGAAGACGTTGCCGATGGCGTCGATCTCGACGCGCAGCCCGAGCGCGCGCATGCGCGCCACCATCCAGTCGCGGCCCAGGCCGTCGGCGTCGCTCAGCGCGAGCCGGTTCACACCGCCACCGGGCAAGGCGCCGATCTGGCCGAGCGCCTGCAGACTGGCCAGCAGACGCGGCCCGTCGATCTGCGGCGTTGGCGCGGCGCTCATGCGCGGGCCCCGCTTGCCAGCAGTTCGGCCGCGCTGCGGCCCACCAGTTGCGCATAGAGCGCGGGGTCGGTGTCGCCCTCGCTGCCAAAGAGCAGCACGCGACTGTGCGGCCCCAGCCCGAGCGCGGCCTTGGCCTCAGCGTCCTGCGCCGCCAGCAGTGCCGCAGCAAGGCCGGCCACGGCCGACTCCCCGGCAACAATCAGCGGATCGGTGCCAAGCGGGCTGGCCAGCAGGCGCATGGCGGCGACTGCCGCCGCGTCCGCAATGCTGCAAAACGCATTGGCGCCGGTCGCCAGAATCTCCCACGCCAGCAGGGAGACCTCGCCGCAGGCCAGGCCCGCCATCAAGGTGTCCAGATCACCCTTGACCGCCACGACCTCGCCGGCCCTGGCGCTTTGCAGCAGGCAATCGGCGCGCTCCGGCTCGATCACCACCAGCACCGGGCGCTTGGCCGCGTCGCGTTCCCAGAAGTAGGCGCAAACCGCGGCGGCAAAGCCGCCCACGCCGGCCTGCACGAACACATGCGTGGGCCATTGCGGCAGGCTGCTGACGGCCTCGTGCACCATCAACTGGTAGCCCTGCATCACGTCGCGCGGAATATCCATGTAGCCGGGGTAGGACGTGTCGGAGATGACGAACCAGCCATTGCTGCGCGCATCGCGATCGGCCTGCTGCACCGAGTCGTCGTAGTTGCCCGTGGTTCGCACGACCTGCGCACCGTAATGTTCGATGGCGCGCTTGCGGCCCTCGCTGACGGTGGCGTGGATGTAGATGACGCAGCGGCAGCCCATCATCTGCGCGCCCCAGGCAACGGAGCGGCCATGGTTGCCGTCGGTGGCGCAGGTGACGGTGATGCCGGCGCACAGCGGGCGCAGGGCCGGATCGCTCAGCAGCGCCGCGGCGTCAACCGGACGGCCCAGGCGCGCGCCGAGTTCGCGGCACAGCAGGCGCGCCACGGCGTAGGCGCCGCCGAGCGCCTTGAAGCTGCCCAGACCGAAGCGCGAGGCCTCGTCCTTGTAGTCGATCGACGCCAGGCCCGCCGCAGCCGCCAGCGCCGGCAGCGCGCGCAGCGGCGTGGCGCGGTAACCGGGCCACGCCGTGATCACCGCCTGCGCCTGCGCCAGGGCCGCCGCGCCGAGCAGCGCCTCGCGATGAGGGCCGTAGGGCTCGTCGCGCCGATGCCCTGCATTGATCAGCAGCGTGAACGGAAATTTTTCCAAAGGGTTCATGGGTGTGTTTCCAGGTCGGCCAAACGCGCGTGGGCCTTTTCAATGCGCGCCATGCGGGCGCGGGCGGGTCTTGGCAGTCGCGCCAGCGCGGCGCTGGCCAGGTAGTTGATGAGGCTGATGGCGCTCACATACGAATCGAAGACGGGTCCGTCCTGCGGCGGGCAGATGAACACCGCCTTGGCGCGCGCCGCCAGCACGGACACGCGGGCATCGGTCAGCAGCACGAGCGCGGCGCCGGCGTCGCAGGCAATGCCCACGACCTGGGACAGGCGGCGCGTGCGGCGTCGGAAGTCCACTGCGAACAGGACATCGTGCGGCCCGATCTCGGCCAGCAGTTCGGCGTCCTCGCCGGAACCCTCGTTGAGCAGGTGGACTTCCGCGCGAACCTGGGTCAGCAGAGCGCGCACATAGAACGCCGCCATGTAGCCGTTGCGGTAGCCGACGACCCAGATGCGCCGCGCGCCGAGCAGCAGGCTGGCGGCCCGTTGCACGCCTTCGTCTGAAACATCCTCGGCCAGGGCGCGCAGGCGCTGCGCATCCTGGTCGACATGCTGCTGCAGCGCGCTGCCCGCTGCGCCCTGCTGCGCCAGGCGCTGCAGCGGCGACGTCGACACCGCGCCCTCGCGCAGGTGCTGGCGAAAGGCCTGAAAGCCCTCAAAGCCCAGGCGCTTGAAAAAGCGCGCCGAACTGGCCTTGGAAACGCCCGCCAGCGCGGCCAGTTCGGTGGCGCTGTAGGCCAGTGCATCCCTTTCATGGGCCAGCACCACATCGGCAAGCCGGCGCTCGACCAGGGACAGCGCTGGGTACTGGCCCTGGATTCGCTCGCGCAGGCTGGCGGTTTTCTTCATGACCGGTTGCGCTGCGGGTTTTGGTGCCGGCAGCCCCAAAACAGGGCGGCGGGCGCACCAGCGAGAAACATATTTTTCATAAACCATCCACAAAGAAACAAGTATTTCATATTCTGCAGCATCTGTTTGCAATTGCAATGCCAGCCGCAAGAGGTGGCATGCATCTTGCGCCAAGCTTGCCGTGTCCCCTTCTTTTCTACGACAGGAAACCTTATGAAATTCAAAGCGTTCTCTACCCTGGCTGGCCTGTTCGCCAGCGTCGCGCTGCTCTGCGCGGCGCCGGCGCACGCCGACGATTCGCTCACGTCCATCCTGGCCAAGAAGTCGATCGCCCTCGGTGTGGCCTCCGACTTCCCGCCCTACGGCTACATGGGCCCCGACTTCAAGCTCACCGGCGTCGATGTGGCAACCGCGCAGCTGATCGCCGACAAGCTGGGCGTCAAGGCCGAGTTCGTGCCTGTGAGCACACCGAACCGCATCCCCTATCTACAAACGAAGAAGATCGACCTGATCGTCTCGGCGCTGGGCAAGAACGCCGAGCGCGAGAAGGTGATCGATTTCACGGTCGCTTACGCGCCGTTCTTTCAAGCGGTCTTCGGCCCTAAGTCGCTGAGCATCAAGAGCTTCGCCGACCTGGCGGGCAAGACGATTGCCGTGACGCGCGGCACGATCCAGGACGATGTGCTGCAGCAGATGGCGCCGCCGACCTTGAAGACCATGCGCTTTGAAGACGACGCCACGACAGTGGCCGCCTTCATCTCGCAGCAGACCCAGCTGCTGGCCACCGGCGCCGCCGTCGCCGCTGCCGCGATCCAGAAGAATCCGCAGGTGCAGGCCGAGTACAAGCTGCTGCTGAAGGACTCGCCGAACTTCATCGGCGTGCGCAAGGGCGAGACCGCGCTCCTGAACCGGGTCAACGAGATCCTGCGCGCCGCCAAGGCTGATGGCACGCTGGAGGCCTATTCGCAAAAATGGCTGGGCCGCGGCACCGGCGTTCTGCCGGACTAAGCCGCTCCGAACGAGACCGCAGCGACATGATCGAGTTCAACTTTGCCGTGGTCCTGGCCCAGTGGCCGATGCTGCTGCACGGGCTCGGTCTGACCGCGGCGCTCACCGCTGCGTCGGCGCTGCTCGGCTCGGTCCTGGGCACCGCCTGCGCCTGGGCCCGGCTGCATGGCAGCGCCACCCTGAAGTGGCTCGTCGGCGCCTACGTCGAACTGGTGCGCAACACGCCGTTCATCATCCAGCTCTTCTTCATCTTTTTCGGCCTGCCCTCGCTCGGCGTGCGGCTCTCGGTCGAGGTCGCCTGCGTGCTGTCCATGGTGCTCAACCTCGGGGCCTATGCCTGCGAGATCATCCGGGCCGGCCTGCAGGCCACCGGGCGCGGGCAGATCGAAGCCGCCATGAGCCTGGCGCTGACGCCCTGGCAGATTTTCTCGCGCGTCGTGCTGCCGCCGGCGCTGGCGCGGATCTGGCCCGCGCTGGTGAGCCAGATCATCATCGTCATGCTGGGCTCGGCCGTGTGCGGGCAGATATCGGCGGAAGAAATGTCGCAGGCCGCCAACCTCATTTCCAGCCGGACCTTTCGCAGCTTCGAGTCCTACATCGTGGTCACGCTAGCCTACCTGGCGCTGGCCGTCGTCCTGCGCCAGTTGCTGAACTGGCTGGGGCCGCGTTTCATCTTCGTGAGCCGCTAGGGCGCAGACCACCATGGTTCAGTTTTCACTCTGGGACATCCTGACGTTTCTGCTCGGCGCCATGCGCTGGACCGTGCTGCTCTCGCTGATCGCGTTCGTCGGTGGCGGCTTGGTCGGCCTGGGCCTGCTGTTGCTTCGCTTCGCGCAGTTGCGCGGCGTGGGCACTTTGGTGACGTGGTATGTGCAGATCTTCCAAGGCACGCCGCTGCTGATGCAGTTGTTCCTGGTCTACTTCGGTCTGGCCCTGCTCGGCATGGACACCTCGCCCTTGGTGTCGGCGGCGATCTGCCTCACGCTCTACGCCAGCGCCTACCTGACCGAGATCTGGCGCGGCTGCGTGAACGCCGTCCATCGCGGCCAGTGGGAGGCCTCGGCCAGCCTGGCGCTGGATTACCGGCAGCAAATGCGCCATGTCATCCTGCCGCAGGCCGCGCGCGTGGCGATCGCGCCCACCGTCGGCTTCATGGTGCAGATCATCAAGGGAACGGCGCTGGCCTCGGTCATCGGTTTTGTCGAACTGACCAAGGCCGGGCAGATGATCTCCAACGCCACCTACCAACCCTTCCTCGCCTACACCTTCGTCGGGCTGCTGTACTTTACCCTGTGCTACCCGTTGTCGCGCTGGAGCCAGCGGCTGGAAAGCCGCCGCCTGGCGTAAACCTGGACGCCTATGAACGATTCAAACAACACCGCCTTTGCCCTGGTCGACATCCGGGGACTGCACAAGCGCTTCGGCGCAACCGAGGTGCTCAAGGGCATCGACCTGCAGGTGCGGCGCAAGGAGGTGATCTGCATCATCGGCAAGAGCGGATCGGGCAAGAGCACGTTGCTGCGCTGCATCAACGGGCTCGAAACGTTCGAGCAGGGCAGCCTGAGCGTCGATGGACAGCCGCTGCGCCATGGCGACCGCAATGCCATGCGCGAGCTGCGCCAGCAGGTCGGCATGATCTTCCAGAGCTTCAACCTGTTCCCGCATCTGGGCGCCGGGCGCAATGTCATGCTGGCGCCCTCTCTGGTCAAGGGCCTGCCCAAGGATGAGGCGCGCACGCGCGCCCAGGCGCTGTTGGCGCGCGTGGGCCTGGACGGCCTGTTCGACCGCCTGCCCGATCAGCTCTCGGGCGGCCAGCAGCAGCGCGTGGCCATTGCACGCGCGCTGGCGATGGACCCGACGGTGCTGCTGTGCGACGAAATCACCTCGGCGCTGGATCCGGAACTGGTGGGCGAAGTGCTGCAGGTCATCGAAATGCTGGCCGAAGAAGGCATGACCCTGATTCTGGTCACGCATGAAATGGCTTTCGCGCGCAAGGTGAGCGACCGCATCGTCTTCATGCACCAGGGGCTCATCCACGAAACGGGCACGCCCGATGAGATCTTCAATCGCCCACAGACACCCGAATTGCGCCAGTTTCTGTCGGCGTTGCGGGACTGATCCGGCAAACTCGCTCCGCTTGGAGTGGGCGCCGGCCACGATCAGTCGCGGCGCGTGCGTTGCGATGAACCCGCCGTGCGCACGATGCGCGACAGGCTCAGGTACTTGTCCTGCCACGCGCGGGCCCATTGGTTCGCCTGTTCGCGATCCGCTCTTGATTCGAGCCGTGCCGCGCGCCGCACGGCCTTGCACATGCGGCCCAACGCGTCGCTTTCGGCTTGGTAGATATCGCGTTTCATGGCCTTGCTCCAGTTCATCGTGGCCATTCTGGGCTACCAAAACGCAGCGACACTTGAGACTTCTCAAGTCGCATGCAAATGCAAACCCTTCCTTGGCGGCCGGGCCAACCCGGACCGCCCGCCGGCCTGGCACCCGATTTCAGGCCAACAGCTTCACGATCCGGTCCTTGGCACTACCCTCCAGCCACAGCTGCTTGGCCTTCTCGATCATTTCCCAGTAGGGGCTGTCGAGCATCAGCCTGGCATTGAGCTGCGCGATCGCATCCAGGCTGTCTGCGTCATAGAACCAGTAGACGCGGTTGTGGCCGAACATTTCAATGCCGGTCTTCATGCCGAGGCCGTAGGTCTTGTTCAGATGCGCCGCCACCTCGCCGCAAAACTGCAATGCGGCGGGCACCGCGGCAACTGTCTTGACCGTAACCTTGCGTGTAAATCGATACATGACTGATCCCCTTGTGAAACAGGCCGTCTGCATCGTTGTCGGCCGGATATGGAAAAGCAAGCGCTGGACTCGCCGATGCGATTCGATCGTGCATTGGCGCGCGGCCAATGCCTTGCGAATAATCAAGGTCGATGGGCGGGCAAAATGGCGAGCACGGCAAACAGCGAAAATGCTCCGAAGACCGGCATCAGGAAACATGGAAGCAACCCGAATCGACAAATGGCTGTGGGCCGCACGTTTCTTTAAAACGCGCTCATTGGCCAGCGATGAAATCAGCCATGGCCGCGTGCAAATCGACCAGCGTGATGTCAAGCCAGCGCGCGAGGTCCGCGTCGGCGACGTCATCACCATCGTGCAGGCACGCGTGGCGCGCACCGTGGTCGTCAAAGGCATCAGCGCACAGCGCGGGCCGGCACCGGTGGCGCAGCAACTTTATGAGGAAACGCCAGACAGCTTGCAAAAGCGTGCCCTGATCATCGAGCACAATCGCCTGAGCCCGGAGCCGGCGCTGAGCATTGCCCACGGCCGCCCGACCAAGCGCGACCGCCGCGATCTGGAAAAGAAGCGGGACGCGCACTAGTACCCTGACACGGCCTGCAAGCCGCATCCCGGCCCGTACAACCCACCCTGCAGCAATCGCATCCGCACTATGACCTTCCCATCGCTTCGAACCCTCCTTGCCGCCCTGGCCGCGCTCTGCGCCTGCGCCGCGCCGCTGCACGCCGAGCCGGCCTGGCCGGCCAAGCCGCTGCGCATCGTGGTGGCCTATCCGTCGGGCGGCGTCAGCGATGCCGTCGCGCGCATCCTGGCCGAGAAGCTGGCCACGCAATTGGGAACGCCGGTGCTGGTGGAGAACAAGCCCGGGGCCAGCGGTAGCATCGGCATCGATGCCGTGGCCAAGGCGGCGCCCGATGGCTACACGTTGGGCTTCGCGGCCATCAGCCCGCTGGCCCTGAATCCGCACCTCGGCAAGGTGCCATACAACCCGGCCAAGGACATTGTTCCGCTGGTCAGCGTGATGTATTCACCAGTGCTGCTGCTCGCCACCAGCGCCACACCGGCCAGGGACCTGCACGAGGTGATGCAGGCCGCGCGCGCCAAGCCGGGCGACATCCGCTGGGCGACATCGGGGCCGGCCTCGCTGGGCCACATCATGCTGGAGCAGCTGAAGTTCCTGACCAAGCTTGACATCACCCATGTGCCCTACAAGGGCGGCGGCCAGCAGATCACCGATGCGCTCGGCGGCCAGTTCGAGATGCTGTCGGTCAACAGCAGCAGCGTCATCATGCAGCAGATCAAGGCGGGCAAGCTGCGTCCCATCGCGGTCGGCGCGCCGGCACGGCTCGAAGCGCTGCCCGCCGTGCCGACGCTGGCCGAGCTCGGTTACGCACCGGCCAACCTGTCGTCGCTGTTCGGGCTGTTCGCACCGGCCGGCGTGCCCGGTGCCATCCTGTCGCGGCTCAATGCCGAGGTCAACAAGACCCTGGCCCTGCCCGACGTGCGCGCGCGCCTGCTCAGCGCCGACAACGTGCCCACCGGCGGCAGCGCCGCCGAGTTCGCGCGGCAGATTACGGCGGAGTCCGACAACAACCTGCGCATCATCCGCGCCGCTGCGATCAAGGCCGACTGATTGCCGGCCCGGGAGAAGGAGTCCTCAGCGAGACCCTTTACGGGGCAACATTGAAGAGAGGATGCCATCCTTGAGAACCACATGGTGGTAGATGGCAGCAGCGGCGTGCAGGCCGGCAAGCCACATGATGGCGTCACCCAGGAATTTGTGCACGTCGCCCCAGTCGGCCAGTTTCGCAATCGCCGAGTCGGCAATCATGGGCATGCGCTCAATGCGCACACCGCCGAGCAGCGTGAGCGGATGGGACTCGCTGCCCAACGCCAGCAACGCAGTGACCGGCAAAGCCAGCAGCAGCGTCCACAAAGCGAGATGCGTCAGCTTGGACATCATCTGCATCGGGCGGGCCATCGCAAACTGCGGCGCGGCCGGGCGCATGGCCACCCAGAGCAGGCGCAACAGGGTCAGCACCAACACCGTGATCCCGAGCGTTTCGTGCCAGACGATATCGCTGCGGGTTGCAGGATCGATGCCCTGGTGCATGAGACGGCCGAATTTCTCCGGCCCCAGGATAAAGGCGATCGTCACCACAACGGCCGTGACCCAATGAAAGGCAAGACTGAGCGTGTCGAAGCGGGATGTGGATTGCTGATTCATAACGTAAGCATTAGAGCAGGACCCATTGTGCGACAGCTTCTTTAACCGATGGTGAAGCCATGACATTTCATCAGATGCATCCTAGATTGTTCCGGCGCGATGCTTGGTCTGTTAGCGCACAGACTGGGTGCCCGCGTCCACTTGACACTGCGGGCTCCGGTACTTACTCCCCGACCGGCGCCAGATGCAACATCCGGCATTTCCCCCGGCCGCTGAAAAGTGTGTCGGGGATTTTTTTTGGCAGGATGGTGGGACGTGAAGGACTTGAACCTTCGACCAAAGGATTATGAGTCCTCTGCTCTAACCAACTGAGCTAACGTCCCGACCGAAGCAGGGATTGTAGTGGCCTACTTGTGGTGGCTCAGGGCGTTGCTGACCAGTTTCGAGGTGATGTCCACAATCTGGATCATGCGGTCGTAGGCCATGCGCGTCGGGCCGATCACGCCCAGGGTGCCGACCACCTGGCCGTCGACTTCGTAGGGCGCGCTGACGATGGAGAGCTCCTCGAAGGGCACGACCTGGCTCTCGCCGCCGATGAAGATGCGCACGCCCTCGGCCTGGCCGGCGATGTCGAGCAGGCGCATCAGCTGCGCCTTCTGCTCGAACAGGTCGAAGGCACGCCGCAGATGCCCCATGTCGTTTGAGAAATCGGTGACGGCGAGCAGATTGCGCTCGCCCGAAATCACGACTTCGTCCTTGGTCTCTGCAATGGCGTCGGAACTGGCCGCCACCGCCGCCTGCATCAGGCTGGCAATCTCGGAGCGCAGCGATTCGACCTCGCCTTGCAGGCGCTCGCGCACCTGCTCGATGGCCAAACCGACGTAGTGGGTATTGAGGAAGTTGGCCGCCTCGACCAGTTGTGACTGCGAATAATCGACTTCCGTGAAGATGACCCGGTTCTGCACGTCACCCTCGGGCGAGACGATGATCACCAGCAGCCGCCGCTCGGACAGGCGTAGGAACTCGATGTGGCGAAACACCGACGAGCGGCGCGGCGCAACGACGATGCCGACAAACTGGGACAGGCTGGAGAGCAGATTGGCCGCGTTGGAAATCACCTTCTGCGGCTGGTCGGGCGCCAGGCTGTGCGCCGCGAACTGGCCGCGCTGCACCGTCAGCATAGTGTCGACAAACAGGCGGTAACCGCGCGCGGTCGGGATGCGCCCGGCCGAGGTGTGCGGGCTGACGATCAGGCCCAGGTCTTCCAGGTCCGACATCACGTTGCGGATGGTGGCCGGCGACAGATCGAGCCCCGAGGCTTTCGAAAGCGTGCGTGAGCCCACCGGTTGCCCGTCGGCGATATAGCGCTCAACCAGCGCTTTCAATAACAACTTGGCACGGTCATCGAGCATCCGGTCATTTTAGTGATGTAATTTTAGAACGGGCAAATAGCAATTTATGTTAGCGATTACTTTCGCTACAAGCCTTGCTGTTACTCGTTCTAAAAAAATACCACTAACTCCAAGTTGAATTCTTTGTACTAAACAGGCATCCCCTAAATTACAAATTTTCAATGTAGTACAAAACCGCTTGACTACTCTGTCAGCAGATGACACAATGTAATTTGTGGGGTATGTCATAAAGTTTCTATTAGTACAAATTTGACACAAACGTCTGAAAATGAGCAAAAACCTCATCCTTCGTAACAAAATTTGGCATCTTCGCTTCATGATGAAGGGAGTCATGATAGCTGAAAGCACTCATACTGCGAATCTGCGCGAGGCAGAAATGATCCTTGCTCGTCGTAAGAGTGAACTGATCCAAGACGTGATCTTGGATGACAAACGGATCTCCAAATTCCACGCTGCCATCGACGCCTTCGTCAACTCAAGACACACCGAATCTTCCAAGAAGTACGCGACGTACTCAATGAGCAAGTTCAGAGTGATCGCTGACAATGATCTGAAGAAAATTGAACGCCACTCAGTCCTCAAAGTTGTGGCAGATTTGAAGGCAACCAACAAACTGAGCACTGTCGGAATCCACATTCGCTATTGGAACTCATTCGCTAATTGGTGTCTGAAGGAGAAGTATCACATCTGTGGAAAGATTGAAAACATAAAGAATGTGGAAGGCAAGACACGTTGGCTAACAAAGAGCGAGCAAGAAGCACTGCTTAAAGCCCTTGATCCAACAGCGCCTTACACAAGCCCAACTGACCACAAGACAAACTGTAAGCAAGACAATTACGACTTCACCATCCTATGCCTTGACACAGGCGTCAGATACAGCGAGGGCGCTTCGCTCGAATGGTCACACGTGGACTTGCATCGAGGCGTCATCTATGTGAAGCGTCAAAAGCATGGAAATCCAACGACACTCAGCATGACAAATAGGCTGAAGGAAATACTTCTTCGTCGCAGCGAAGGCAGTGGACACTACGTTTTTCCGATGAAAGTAGGCAAGAATCACAGCAGAGGATGGATGACTGCTGCTGTCACAAGAGCAAAGCTGAACACAGCGCATGGCAACGTGACTGTGCACACGCTTCGTCACACCTATGCTGCCACGATGATTCAGAATGGCGTTCAGCTGAACCAAGTTCAGCACTTGTTGGGTCACAAGAACATCGCCATGACCAATCGCTACGCACATTTCATCAAACAAGACGTAGCAGTCAAAGCAGCTGAAATTCTGAACGCAATAAATGACCCCAAGAGCGTTCCAACGCAAGCCCCTACAAGCTCGTGAAGCGCCAAGACAGTAGTGTCGCTGCTGCTCCGTGCTGAAAATCGCTCTGAGAAGCTGTGTGGCGTCTTGCTTTGGATGTTGCAGCGTCCCCCCGTGCCAATATGACTTGAGACACCTACCCCCTGTGCAATTACAGAGTAAAAGGTAGTCTTGAACCATGTCAAATCAATCCAAGGAACGAATGAACGCAGAAGTTTTGCCA
>Ga0118677_10002219_pt1 | contig 39479 bp, 24 predicted proteins | sample AliMusrvi5mmetaG_FD_86154 | JGI IMG/M metagenome (GOLD analysis project Ga0118677, IMG submission 86154) | reverse complement strand
CGATCTGGCTGAGTTGTTTGCCATGCAAATAAACTGGTTCAAAAAACCCCCACGCTTCATCGGTCTTCAGTGCGTGCGTCTCGAGGTTGTAGTAAAGTGCCGGCGATTTCCATTCTTGACCATTTCGGTACAACCGCACATCACCCTGTGCCCAGACTTCCTTGGTCAATGTATTAAACCGCGCTTGATCGGCGCGCAACGTCGCATCCTTGTACCGCACGACGACATCGCCTTTGCCATAAGCCATATTTGACGGTTTGTCGAAGTTCAACTCCTTGGCATCAATAGTCGCTGGTGGGCCTTTGTCATCCGCCAAGCTCAGCCCGACAAGGCACAAACTGGCTAACAGCGTGCACAGAAATCTCGCCGGGTTGCTCATAGAATGGTGCGTACGCTAGCACACCCCGTAATTCCCAGCAAGGTGAAAGGGCACACAGCGCGGCAATCTCGGCCGGGTGCTACACAACGCTGTCCAGAATCGCGGCGCATTTCATCAGGCCGCGTGGAACGTGGAAGCAGCCTTTCCATTTTCCACCTTTGAGCGGAAGCAGCACTTCGCCGCGCCGGTTGAGGTACCCATACCATTCGCCATACTGTGGATCAGGGAAATGCGCCCACGTATACTCATGCACACGCCGGTACCACTTCAACAAACTTTCGCGCCGGGTGAGCTTCCAGCCCAACAGCAGCGCGATCAACGTTTCCATGTGCGCCCACCAGAACTTTTGGTCCCATTCTAATTGTTGTGGCGGCTTGCCGAGCGCGTCCATGAAATGGGTGATGCCGCCATAGGTCTCGTCCCACGCAAACGCCAGCTGATCTTCCAACGCATCGGCGGCGCGCTCGATCAAAGCCATTTCTCCGTAAGCCTGTGCAGCCTCCATCACGAACCACATGCATTCGATGCCGTGGCCGGGATGGATCACCCGGCCGTCAAAGGTATCCGGATGACTGCCGTCGGGCGCAACGTGTTCGTAGATCAATTTGGTTTTACGATCCACAAACGTGTCCATCAACGAATGCAAATTCTCGCGAATGACTTTCTCGACCGGATAATCCGGCAGCGCCGCGCCGACTTCCATCGCCAGATTGACGGTAATCATCGGCAGCACCATCGATTTCATCGACCGCGAGCCGGGCACAATTTTGTTGTATGGTCCTTTGGGATTGTCCCAACGTTTGAGAATCCGCTCGAAAGTCTTTGTGGCGACTTCAGTCGCCCAGCCGGCCTTGGCAGCTTGGCCGTATTGCGCGAACGCCATCGTCGCGAAACAATCGGAAAAAATGTTGTACGGCTGCACCAACGGTTTGCCGGCGCGGTCGAGCGCGAAATACCAGTCACCGTTGGCGGCACGCCCGTGGTCGCGGAGAAACTTCGCGCCGAGTGTCGCCATATCGAGAAACTCCTGTCGAGGTTCGAGCGCATTGTAAAATTTCGAAAACATCCAGACTTCCCGGGCTTGCAGCCAGACGAATTTGTCGGTGTCGAACACGCTGCCGTCGCGGTTCAGGCAGGTGAAGTAGCCGCCGCATTGCCGGTCGGGCGAATGCCGGAGCCAGAATGGAATGACATCGTCGCGGAGCGCAGTCCGGTATTGGTCGCGCAGTTTGGTAAGTTCGGTTGAGTTCATAGGTTTATGGAATTTCGGTTGTAACTGGCAAATCGGAAGCCGGCAAGCCGTGTGTTTCAGTGACGAAGCACGTGGCGATGAAAGAAATCACCCCTAAACCGGTCAGGATTGCAAACACGACCGCATAGGCTTGTGGCGGATAAATCAGACCACTAGCTGTCCGCGTCGCGCTGGCGCTAAACAGATCGAGCACCGTTCCTGCCAACGTCAGCAACGCGGCGACGCCGAGGTACGCGAGTGTGTTCAACAGCGCCAACGCTTGACCGACGTGCCGGTCGTCATTCAACTCTTTCATCACCGTGCCACCGATGGGACCGGCAATGTTGGCGGTCGCGATAAGGATGTAACCGATCAAAAATACCCACGCCCCGGCGCGGTAGAGCACGCCCACCAGCAGCAACGTCAGCGCACCGAGCAACAGCCCGACCGACAAAATTAAATACGGTTTCCGGCGCCCGCCGGTATGGTGAAGCAGGTAGCCGGAAATTAGACACAACAGCGCCGACACAGTCATCATCACCAACGTGAACGTCGCCGCCTGTCGAGAACTTAGTCCGGCAAAATCCTGCAGAAATTTTTTCCCGATCCCGACTTGCAACGCGAAATAAATCCCAAAGTTAAGGCTGGCATTGATCATCATCGGCCAGTTGCGCCGGCTGCGAACAATATCCCAGAGCGGTTGCAACGACCATGCGGTTGTGGGCGGCGTGAAGTGTTTCAGCTTCGGCAGGACCAGAAAGTTTGCCACCATGATCACGATCATCAATCCGCCCATGACTGCTAAACTGGAATGCCAACCGAACCGGTGCGTCGCGCGTTCAAATGGTAGCATCGCCATCATTCCGCCGGCCACGCCGCAGAATTGCAGCACGCCGGTCAGACGCGCGAACCGGTCGCGTGGGAACAGCAGGCTGATTTCCTTGGCGATGCACAAATAAATGAAGCTGTCGCCAATTGCCGTGAATGCCCGGGACGCATACAACCAGCCCGGCGTTGGCGCGAATGAAAACAGCGTCATGCCGACCGCTGTGATGGCGCCGCCAAACAACAGCATTCGGGTCCCGCCCAGTCTGTCAGTCAGGATGCCGGCGACGAGCTGCATCGCGCCGTAAATCCAGAGCGCCACCGATCCCAGTGCGACAATCGCCGACGCCGACAAATGCCATTCCTGTTGCAGCTCGTTGAAGATCGTGCCCGGCACTGCGGTGCGTTGGAAGTACGCAAAGAAGTAAACACCGGCCATCAACACAAACGCCACTTTGACGAGCCGCCGGTTCGGAGACGAATTGTCGCCGTGCATCGAATTAAATCGGCGTTTCGATGATTTGCTTGGATTCTTTCCGGCACCGTGTCAGCATTTGCATCACCGCCAGCGTCTCCGTCGGTTTTACAAAAGGCTCGCTGCCGGTCCGAATTGCACGCGCCAAGTCGGCGTAGACGTCCACGGTGTGCTTGTTATCAATGTCGATGGACTCATCGTAAAACTTGGCGCTGTCGTGTGGGTATTGCCGGCCAGGGCTGGCGAGGGCCGGATCCAACGCTCGTGGCGATAATTCGGCCGGACGCAAATAACGGAGTTTAAGCGTATTCTGTTCTTTCCAAAGAACACCATGAGTGCCGTAGACTTCGAGTTCATACCCACGCGCAGGCGCGGCCATTCCTTGGTTGATTTCCATTTCGCCAAGCATGCCGGTGCGCGTTTGATACACCAGCTTCACGACGTCCTCGGCATCGCCCAGCGCGGCGACGCGCCCGAGCCGGCAAAACATCCGGTCGATATCGGAGCCGGTCAGATCGAAAAGCTGATCAATGAAATGCGCCCCGGTATTGTTAACCATGCCGCCACCAAATTTGAGGAGCGTCTGCCAGTCGTTGCGCCGGCCCCAACCGAACGCACCGCGCTTGACGTGATAAACTTTGCCAAGCTTACCAGAGGCGATGACTTGCCGAACTTGTTGGTGATAGGCCATCAGCCGGTGCGGTTGATAAACAGTGAGGACGCGCTTGGCGCGTTTGGCTGCCTGTGCAATCGCACGAGCTTCGGCGACAGTGACCGCCATTGGTTTTTCCAGCAAGACATGCTTACCGGCTTTAAATGCCGCGACCGCCATCGCCCGGTGCAAGTGTGTTGGCGAAGCAATCACAACGACATCCAGCCCGGCGACGCGAAGCAATTCGTCATGAGTCGCCACCGCCACGCAGCCAAATTTTGTTATGGCTTCAGCGCGCCGGTCGGCCGCCGGATCGGCCACGGCTGCCAGCGAGAAGTCCGCGTGAGCTGCCAAGCCCAAGCAGTGTACCCACCCGATGCGACCGAGTCCGGTCACACCAATTTTCAGTTTTGTTTGTGATGTAGTCATAAATTTAACGGATAATAATCCAGTGTAATTTGGCATTCTTGCCGGGCGGAGTCGCGAATGTGATTCGAAAACCGGCCGGTGTTTGTTCAGTGATAACCTGAGCACTCAGCCAGTTCAACTCTACAAATGCGGCGTACTCCGCATCTGGCTCGGCCTTTGGGAAAACAACCGTAAATGCTTTAGTATCCGCCGGCACGGAAATATTGATGCCGCGCAGATTGTTCGCCTGAGTCGCGGTGCCGGATAATCCTTTCAAGTTGATGAGGCCACCGGGCACAGCGATCCCACCGCCGTCGAATTTCATTGTGCCGTCCTGCGGCGATACCGTCAGGCTCGCCTCTTTCGTACCGTCGGCGTAGAGCCATTTGATCGGCTGCGTTCGGCAGTGCGGTTGCGAGAATGTGATCGCCGAGTTGAGCGTATCAGCGCTGAAAACGATGCCATTGCGGGCCACGGAATCGATTACCACGATGTTTTCCCACGGCGGGAGATGATCCACGCGGCTGGCGATTTCGTCCGCGTCGCCTTTACCGCCATGCACGCTCAATACCGCCGCACGTGCGATGTCGCCGTTGTTCGCGACATCAAAAATCGGCGACGGGAACACGCCGGGCACCTTGTCGAATACCCAGGCGCGCATCGGAATCGGCTTGAACGGGTCGGGGCCGATTGCCTGTTCGATGGCGTCACCTGGTGCGAAGTCAGCACCGGTACCGGTATCAGGACCGGGCACAACCTTGACTGTTTGCTTGGCGGCATTCTCGCCGAGCGCGTCGGCGACATCATAAACATTTGCGCCCGGTGCGATGATGTAGTGCAACGGCTGCCGGTGGCCGTCGGCTGAATAATTCTCAGGCTTGTACAAAGTTGGCGCGCCGGCGGCTTTCGCGCCCCACCAATGGCGGATGATTTTGATGTCCTTGGTGCCGTCAGCATTTTTCTGAAAGCTGTCAATGAGATACCAGCGCCGGACTTTCCCGCCGACACATTCGCCGGGTTCGTTTACTGCAAAATACCGGCCCACCACCGCGTCAGTGACCGGCGCGTCGGCAGAGAAATGAATCAAGCCGCCCATGCTGAGTTCGGAGATGCCGGTGAATCGATTTGTGATGAGGCGCGTTGGGTAAGACTGGCCGGCAAAAACCGGGTCTTTCAATCCTTTGGCATCCAAATCCCACCACGTGGCCGGGCTGACAATCTCCACTGTTCCGCCGGAAACCCACTTCTGCTCGTTCAAGTTGATCATCGGCCGGCCGGAGCCGAGCGTGTTGGCATTTTGCGGAGTTTTGAATTTCAACTCGCTCGACTTCGCATCGAAGACAGCAATTTGCCCGCGGAATGCGTCCACCTCGCTGTGGACAAACGCGGCGTAAATCACGCCGTTCTCGTCGCCGGCAGTCGAATGCACATCGCTCATGTAATAAAACCGGCCATCGTAAAGATACGTGTCGCCTTGCGAGTAATCATGCCGCCAGTTTGCCACATCGAATGTTTGGTTTTCCGTGTGCGATGCCGTGTCCAACCGCATCAAGCTCACGTGCGTCTTATTGTGGATCAATGCACTCTTGTGTACATCCTGATCCACATCGGCGACGAAATACGGTCGTTTCTTTTCGTTGTCGTAGCCAAGCGACTTCACGTAGATGCGCGAGATTTTGCCCCAATCGCCGGTATTGAGAAATTCGCCCGGGAATACACCACGAATCGTTGCCACATAAAACCGCCGATCCGTGCCGGCCGTTACATCCTCGAGCAACCATTCCCGGTAGCTGGTTGAACCGCGCACGATGTCGTTCTTCATCCACAACATCGGATGAATGCTCCAATGTCCGGAGCTTTGACCTTCCGGCATTGAAAATGTTCGCTCCAACTCCAGCCCGGTCATCTCCGGCACAAACACCTTCACAGTCCCGTCTCGGTAATCCAACAATGTCACGCCGGACGTGTTGCCCCACGCCGTGGCCGGTGCCGGCGGCTCAGGTGTGCGCCACGCGCCCTGGCTGGTATTTTGCGGAACCCACGCGGACGGTGCCTGCTTTGGAATCACCAACACGCCGCCGCCTTTGGCGATCAATTCCGCGCTCGCCTTCTGCAAGGTCTCGCTCGCCTGTGCCGGCGTGGCGATCGGGCCGAATTGTTCGAGTGAATACAGCGTTGAGTCATCAGCCAACACAGCGCCGGCGCAAAACACGAGCAAGAGGATAAATATTTTCATGATAATTACCGGATCAGTAGCCAGTTCAACGTGCCGCCGGTAGGTGCCGGGCTGTCAAACTGGACGGTGAAACCTGTTTTGCTTTGTTGAGTGATCGCATGCACGCACGGCCAGGACGGCCGCACCAGCACCGCGTAATCAGCCGTGGATTCGGGCGCGGGAAATGCGATTGCGAAATTCGTCGTGCCGGCCGGCACGGGAATCTTGAGGCCACGAAATGTGTTGCCACCAATGCCGCCGAGCGCGGTCACGCCGCCGCCGGCAAGATCAAGCCGGCTGGCCGCCACATTTAGATTACCGGCCGGTGTGAGGCTTAAGTTCGCGCCGGGCTTACCGGTCCACCTGATCATCTGCGGGTTGCCGGCTGATTGGTTGAATAGCAAGGCGGCGTTTTCTACGTCGGCATTGAACACGATTCCATTGCCGGCAAGCGAAGAGACGTCAATGATTGAACCCCACGGCACTTTGGGGCTGCCGTGCACGGTCAGGACCGAATACCGGGCGACGTCGCCGTGATTTGCGACATCGAATACCGGTGCCGGGAACGCCCCCGGCACTTTGTCAAACAACCACGAGCGAAACGGAATCGGCAGAAACGGATCCGGACCGATGGCCTGTTCAATGAGATCGCCAGGCGCAAAATCGACCGGCGTGCCGAGATGTGCTCCAGGATCGAGCCGGGCAATCTGTTCCTTCGCCACGCGCGCGACATCGAAGACATTTGCGCCGGGCGCGATGATGTAATGGAGTAGCTTGGGTTTCGCTTCGTTGCCGGTAAAATTACGTTCGTTGTACAGGCGGCTGATGCTGGCGACATCCTTGGCGCCCCACCACTGCCGTTGAACGCTCAAGCTCTTCACGCCATCTTTATCGGAAAACGACGTGATGTAAAACCACCGGCGGACTTTGTCGCTGTCGGGCACATACTCACTCGGCTCATCCACCGCGAAATACCGGCCCACAACTGCGTCCGTCCACGGCGCGTCTGTGGAACGAATGGCGCCGCCCCAGCCCAGAATCGCACCGCCGGGCAACGTGATGTAAGCCGAGCCATTGGTGATGATCTTCTGCGGATTCAAATTAATGATCGGCCGGCCCGACGCCAGTGTCTCCGTGTTCTGGCCGTTCTTGAACTTCAGCTCCAACGCCGGCGCATTCCACGCGACCGTCGTGCCGCGGAACGTGTTGACCTCGCTGATCGAAAATGCGGAATAGATCACGCCATTTTCATCGCCGGCAGTCGAGTGGACATCGCTGATGTAATAGAACGTGCCGTCGTACAGATAAGCGTCGCCTTGCGAATAATCATGCCGCCAATTCGACACGTCGAACGTCTGGTTCTCGGTAATCGAATGGGTATCCAGCCGCAACAAGCTCACGTGCGTCTTGTTGTGAAGCAGAGCGGCCTTGGGCACGTCCTGATCCACATCGGCAACGAAGTACGGCAGTTTCCGATTGTTGTCGAAGCCGAGTGTTTTGACGTAAAGGCGGGAGACTTTCCCGTAATCGCCGGCATTTAGGAATTCGCCCGGGAATACGCCGCGAATCGTGCGAACATAAAACCGGCGGTTCTTCCCGGCCGGCACCGCTTCAAGCAACCACTCCCGGTAACTGGTCGAGCCGCGCACGATGTTGTTTTGCAGCGACAACATCGGATGGATTTCCCAGTGTCCGGCGCTTTCCCCGGCCGGCAGCGCGAACGTGCGCGCCAATATCAGACCGGTAATCTCCGGCACAAAGATTTTCACCGTGCCATCCCGGTAATCAAACAATGTCAGGCCGGGGCCGTTGCCCCAGCCGGTGGCCGGCGCGGGTGCCGGCGGTTTGCGCCAGATTTCCTGGCTAATATTCTGCGGTGTCCAATCGACCGGCGCGTTGGTGGGAACGATGACAATGCCGGCTTTTTCCTGCGCAGCTTTCGCCAGCGCCGCGTCGGCTTGTGCCGGCGTTGTAATCTGACCAAACTCAGCAAGGCTATGCGCCGGCAACTCCGCCGCCGGCGCGGTCAGCGCCAGACACAGCATCAGCGGCGCTAATTTAATTGCTAGTTTAATGCTCATGGGCGTCTTTGATGTGGCCGCGAATCATTACCGGCAACGCCGGCAACGGCGTGCCCGACATTCGCTTCCATAACAATTCCAACAATTGTTCGGCAATGTCTTTTACAAAAAATTCGCACCGTGTGACCGGGATGCCATAGTGCAAATCCACGCCGTCATTGGCCAGGGTTATTACCGGCAACTGTCCCGGCACTTTAATGCCGGCGTGAATCAAACCGAGCGCAACCACGCGCATTGTGATGTCGTCGCCGACAATCATGCCATCCGGCCGGGGAACAGCGCCGGTCTGCCAGTGGTGAAAGAGCTGCTGGGCTTTCGCAAAAATTTCCCGTTCCATGTCGCCGCCGCTGGCGGTCAGCAGGAACGACTCGACTTGCGGCTGGGGCAATTGCAATGCGGCGGCGGCATCAAATAAACCGGTCAGGTCCGCCGACCGGGACGACAGGTGCCACGAAGCGCGCAAGTACGTCAATTGCCGGCAGCCGCGCTTGGCCAGATGTGCCACCGACTCAGCGGTGAACTGCGTCAGATCGAGTTCGACGTCCGTGTGGGCGGGCGGCGATTCATAAACGACGCGCGGCAAATTAACAGTTCGCTCCCAATCGCCCAGACCGCGCACGCCCGGCGCAAATTCGATCAAGCCTTTGAACGCATGGTTGCGCAAATCGGCGGCCAGATGCTGGTTTACCTCAGCGTCCGCCGGCAACGGCAACCCTTTCGATCCGGTTAAGCCATCGTAAGACCGGCAAGTCCAGTTGTAAGCGTTGGCTTTGTCACGGATGGCCTGCAATACCGCACGATAAAAATACGCGCTTTCGTCCGTCAGGTTTGGCCCAAACAACACACCAATTACCGCTTTATCAGTCGCACTGGCAACAAAGGTGCCTTGGCGCGGCCGGCGGACGATCAACCCGGCCGCGGCCAGGCGCGCCATTGCCTGTTGGAGTGCGGTGCAACTGACGTGCAATTCCTTGGCCAAGGCCGGCGTCGGCGGCAGACGGTCGCCCGGCATGAGTTTCCCACTCAGGATTTGCCGGCGGAGCTGCTGTTCGATTTGCGCGTCAATGCTCAACCCAGTTTCGAAGCGCATTGTTGCTTTTAAGTTTTTCGTGATTCGCGCTCCATTGCTGGCCAGATTACGAACCGGACGGTGAACTGGCAAGCCGGCAAGTGGCGCTTTCACTTACTGACAGGTGTTAGCAAAACGGCGGCGCGCGCCAATCTGGCAATGATCCCATCTTGAGCGGTCGTGAGCGGTTGCCACGTTGCCGGCGGAAAGGCCGGTAATGACGCTTCCAGTTCCGCCACGAGCCACTCGACATCAGTCGGGTCGGTGGCGGTTTGCGCCGTTTTGAGGAACCCCGCCAGTTGGTTGGCGGGGATCGGTGCGGCATGCTGTTGCAGTTGGTTCAAGGAATCCTGGAGGCGACTGGTGAGATCATGCATGTGGTCCAACAACCGCCCCAGGGTCCGTGGGTCGTCCCCATGCCGGCCCTGGCGCCGGCCGGCGAGGCAAAAGATGCGCCAGTAGAGGTAAACGTGCCGGTGCATAGCGAGGAGCCGGTCGACGCCGTTCGGGTCGCCCAACCGGTACAGTGCCAGAGCCGACGCGGTGGCCACGGCGGCGGACTCGCTGGCGAATTTCTCCGGCTGGAAAAAATCTGGCTCGTTTGGAATTCGGCAGGCGCGAAGCGCGTCGTCATAGGCTTGGCGCAGCGGTGGAATGACCTTTGGATCGCCGGAACTACCCAGCCCTTCAACCGCCGCCAGCCGGGTCTCGGGCTGGGCCAACGAGGCCAGTAACCGGGGCGTCGCATTCGGCCAACGGGTCGCACCGAGCAATGTCACCGCGGCAATGCGGTCACTCGGGACGGGGTTGAGGGCCTCGGTCCGCTCGACCACGCGCGGTCCCCATTCCGGTTTGGCATACGGCACCAGGACGGGCAGCGCCTGGGCCAGCGTGAGCTTACCGGCCGCGTCGGGTGAGGTCAGGCGGGCAAACAATGCGTCGGCCACGGCGGCGCTCGGATGCGCCAGCGCGCGCGCGAGCAGGTTGTCCGGAGTTTTCAGGCCCAAGGCGAAATCTGTCAGTTCATCGCTCGACAGGGGCTTGACCTGGCTGACCGGAGTCGGGCTGGCCACGCCGGGCACCGGCACCGGCAACGGCCGGGCTGCCGCCGCCCAATCGATCATCTGGCCCAGGAGGTTCGGCCAGGCCGTCCATTCCCAAAACGGGAGCTTTCCGGACGGCGGTTCGCCGCTAACCGTCAACGCAATCGCGACGACGCGCCCGTTGCCATAAGTGCCGGAAACGACGACGGGCCGGTTACCGGCCATGAGTTGCACCACGGCATTTGATTTCGGCGCGAAGTTCTGGAGGTAAAACACCAGTGGCTGGGCGGAAACATCCACGGCCGGCAGCCAAGTCGCGCTGGTCGCGTGTGTCAGCGGCACCCCCTCGGGTATGCCGTCGAGCCGGCTGTTTGGATCAAACGTCACCGGCAGGATGTCGCCAAGTGGCGTGCCGGCGTATCGGCCAATCCCGAACGCGTTCAGGCCGCCGAGCACGACCAACCCGCCACCGGCGGCGACAAACTCCTTGATCCGCGCCAGCCGCGCCGCGCCGAGGTGTGGCGCGGCGGTGTTGCCGAGCACGACCACAGCGTCCTGGGCCCCGGGGATATCGGCCGGCCACCACACATTGATGTTGACGCTGTAGGGGATCCCGACGTGGTGGAGCGCGGATTCAATTTGGAAGTACTCGCTCCAAGGGCCGGCGAATACGCGCGCTTTCGGCACGAGCGTGGACTGCCATTGCCAGGCATTGGTTTGGGCGAATGCCGTATGGGTGGTCGCGATGAGTATGACCGCTAGGAATCCAGCCAGCTTATTCACGGCGCTGCCTCCTCCCAGACGAGGAGCGTCCATAGGCGATGTTCGGGAATAGTCACGGTGAAACCGTCGCCTTCCCGATGTGGTTCGAGTTTTTCACACTGAACATCCGGCTCAGCGCTCAAACGCCAGACGACCGGCAGGGCAGTGCCGCGTTTGTGAACGGTGACGCCGGTGGCCCACGGGGTTAATTGCGCGCCCGTGATCGGGGCCACGCCGTCATTGAGCGGTGGGCTGATGAGTTGCACGACCGTTTGCGTCGCGCCGGTCGCGGTGCGGCGGGCGCGGAGGTATGGTTTCCAGAGCAGTGGGGACTTGTCGTCAATGCTCACACCAGCGGCCGCGGCGTCGACAGGTTGGAAGGCGATGTCCCAGCAGTACTCACCATAGCGGGTCATGAACGGCGTGTAACGGCCGGTCATGGGTCGGCTCCAACCGTAATCGGTATACGGGTGCGACCCAGCGGCAAAGGTAAAAATGGCCGAGTACGCATGGAAGGAGGCGGCCTCGGCCGGGAAGCATTCATGAAAGCCGCCGCTCTGACGCGTGATACCGGCTTGTTTCAAGGCTTCTTCCCGGTAGCGTTTCCAAGACTGGCTGCCGCGAATCGCCTCGTCCATGATCTGGCCGCCCTGCCGGCATTCTTCAACAAAGGTTTGCTGGTTCGTTTGCGGGTCAAAACTGATGATGTCCTTCTCCGGCAACCCGTCGTTGTAGGAGACGGCAAAGTTCGAGCTCACTTCGGTGAAAAACCGGTGGCGTAAATACCGGAGGGTGCGCGCCGTGCAAGCCACGCCGCTCCAGACGCCGGTGGTGATGCCGTAATATTCGGGCAATAACTGCGCCATGACGTTGGTGACGCCCGCCGCGGCGAATTCGTAGTGGACCCACTCGGCATTCATCGACTCCCCCCAGGTCGGGGGATGATCGAAACGGACGCCGTCCCAGCCGAAATGCTTGGCGGAATTGATGATCTCGGTGGCGCCGAAGTCAATCGTGCGCAGGCTGGTCAAGTTGACTCCCCAGCTCTGCCAATTGCCAGTCTGTAGGTCCTTCAGTTCGGGGCGATTGTGCGTGATGTTGAAGAGGCGGAACTCTTCAAGATCGCCGTTCGGCCCGCCGTAGGCGCCGAAGGACAGCAGGTCCGGACGCCGGCGCACCCAGTCGAACCCGGCCGGACCGCTGGCGCTCGGCCAATTGTAGGTGATGAGTTTGATGCCGTTGCTGTGGCTGAGGCTCATCCACAGGCGCAGACCTTTCAAACTGTTGTGGAAGTTGCCCTGACCGGTCCACCAGTCTTCCGTGGTCGGATTAAAGTCTGTAAAACTCGACGGCTCCCAGCTGAACGCCTCTTCGACATTGATGTAGTCGTGCCGACAACCCGCGACATGTTCCGGGAATTTATCTTCCCGGCCGTACCACGACAGGAACCCGGAGCCTTGCAGCGCCGTTTTCCAGACCGGGGTGGACACGGAAAAGTAGTCGGTTAACGAGTGAACAGTCTTGCCGTCCACGATCAGTTCCGCGCAGGCGCCGTGGCCGTATTCGCGCAGGCCGGATTGCCAGTCGAACCGGCAGGTGGCAGTTCCGTTGCCGGGCACGGTGATTGGCGTTTCTTGCGGGGCACTCACCTCGGTGAGGCCGGTGTGCATCGTCAGGCGGACGGTGGCGGTCACGGGTTGTGCCTGATAGTTGCGAACGGTGACGGTAATGGGGTTGGCCTCGCCACCGGGATAAACGTGGACCTTTTCGGGCCAGACTTTTTCAATCACCAGGCTGTCGTTGAGTTGTTGGATCTCTACAGTGTCGAGGAAAACAACAGGCTCTTCGATCGCGGCCACCGGCCGGGCTTTCTCGGCATCGAGCGATCGGATGAAATCTTTCGTGAATTCATCGGTGGGGGTTGCTTTCTCGTCGTTCACGGTGGGAAGTTTGGCGGGCTGCACCGAGCGTTTTTTCACATGCTGCCCCAAGGCGGCGAAGTGATATTCAAGATTCAACGTTGGCTGCGCCGGCTTGAGCAGCGAAAACTCGCGCGTGAACGTCGTGAATTGGCCGGGCCGACCATCGAAAACGCCCCAGTCCAGGTCGAAGTTTGCGAGCACGGCACCGCCGCTACACAGGTTGAGGCTGAGCAGCAGGCGGGCCGCATCGTAGTCCTTCGGAAGTTTCAGCCGCGCCTTGATGGCGCACCTGTATAGACCCGGTCGGAGCGGTTCCTTGAACAACGTCCATTGGTTGGTCTCACCTTGGTTTGCTTCGGTGACACGAACGGCGACTGCCTCACCACCGGTGGCCGCCGGGTCGGCTGCCAGCGACATATACTCGCCGGACCGGCTTAGTTTGATTGGTTGCGCCGCTGCCGTGCCGGTGACAACGAGGAAGCAGAGTGCAATCAGGCGGGAAGCCGTCCCGGGCAATCGGTGCGTATTAGCGAGGCTTGGAAGGCGCGCTTTTATTTGGCAGCCGGTGTTGACGCCACGGCGCTCCGCGCTAACCGAGCGATCGTGCCGTCCTTGGCTGTGACAAGTGGTTGCCAGGTTGCCGGCGGCAACGTTGGCACGGATGCATCGATTTCCCCCACGAACCAGTCGACATCGGTTTCGTCAGTGACGGTTTGAGCCGCTTTGATGAATGTCGTCAGTTGGCTCGCGGGAATCGGTTCGGCGTGCCGGCGCAATTTGTCCCAAGACAGATTCACGCGGCAGGATAGATCACAGATATTACGTAAGATCGCCAAGGCGATCGGGTCGTTCCAGTTCCGCAACTCGCGCCGGGAGGCGACATTAAAAATACGTGAGTAAAGTTTGACATGCCGGTTGATACTGAGAACGCGGTCGATGCCGTTCGGGTCACCCAACCGGTACAATCCCAAGGCGGATTCGGTTGCCAAGGCGGAGTACTCACGGGCGAACTCATCGGGATTGAAATACTCCGTCTCGCCGGGCACCAGGGCGGCGCGGATGGCATCATCGTAGGCGCGGCGCAATGGGGCGATGGCCCGGGGATCACCAGTGCGACCCAACCCTTCGATCGCCGCCAGTTTGGTCTCGGGTTTGCCCACGGCCGGCAGCAATTGCGGAATTGCTTCCGGCGAGCGCGTGGCGCCAAGGAGCACGAGCGCGGCGTTGCGGTCCTCGCGATTTGGGTTGAGAGTCCCAGTCCGCTCGACCAAACGGGGCCCCCAGTTCAGTTTGGCATACGGGACGAGGACGGGTAGAGCCTGCGCGAGTGTGAGTTTGCCGGTGGCATCCGGCGCTGTCAGATGAACAAACAAGGCTTCGGCGGCTTCGGCGGTCGGATGCGCCAAGGCGCGTGCGAGCAAGTTGTCGGGAGTTTTCAGGCCCAATGCGAACTCGCTCAGTTCATCAGTTGACAGCGGTTTAAGCTTTCCGGCTGGAGGCAGGCCAGCCTCACCGGCAATCTGCAATGGTCGGGCACCGGCCGCCCATTCGATGGTTTGGCCAAATAATCGCGGCCAGTCCGACCATTCCCAAAACGGGACTGCGCCTGGCGGCGGGTTGCCGTTGACGGTGAGACCGACGGCCACCACGCGCCCTTTGCCGAAGGTGCCGGACACAATGGTGGGTTTGTCGCCGGCCAAGAGTTGAACGATTGCGTCCGGTTTCGGTGTGATTGTTTGGAGGTAATACGCCATTGGTTTGGCGGAGAAGTCAGTGACCGGCAGCCAGGTCGCGCTGGCCGCCCGCGTCAGCGACACGCCTTTAGGGGCGGAGTTTGTGTAGAAATCAAATGTTACCGGCAGAATTTCAGCGAGCGGTGTGCCGACGTACTTCCCTTGGCAATACGCCGATCGGCCAGCGAGGACCACCAAGCCACCACCGGCGGCGACAAACTCTTTAATGCGCGCCACCCGGGCCGGTTTAAGATCTGGTGCGGAAACGTTTGCCACCACGATCACGGAATCTTGCGGCAACTCGACATCTGTGGCCGGCAGTTCGTTGAGACTCACACAGGTGTAGCGGAGACCGACGCTGTGGAGGGCGGGAACGATTTGGAAGAAATCACTCCACATTCCTTCGATCACATAGGCTCGCGGCATGGGTGCCGATTGCCATTGCCAGGTATTGGTTTCGGCGAACGCCGTGAGCGTGGTCGCAGCGAGAATGCACGTTAGGAATCCAGTCAGCTTTTTCATTGTGCGGCCTCCTCCCAGACGAGCACGGTCCACAACCGATGCTCGGGGATTGTAACCGTGAAGCCGTCGCCTTCCCGGTGCGGTTCGAGTTTTTCGCACTGGACATCCGGCTCGGCGCTCAAGCGCCAGACAACCGGCGGTGCGGTGCCGCGTTTGTGAACAGTGATGCCGGTGGCCCACGGTGTGGATTGCGCGCCCGTAACCGGGGCCACATCGTCATTGAGCGGCGGGCTGATGAGTTGCACAACCGTTTGTGTCGCGCCGGTCGCGGTGCGACGCGAACGAAGGTACGGTTTCCACAAAAGTTTTTCGTCGACGGTGAAATCATCGGGCGCAATGGGTTTAAAGGCGATGTCCCAACAGTACTCGCCGTAGCGGGTCATGAATGCTGTATAGTTGCCCGGCATGGACGGACCCCAGCCATACCACGTGTACGGGTGCGAGGCGGCAGCAAAGGTGAAGATGGCGGAATACGCCCGGAACGAGGCGGCTTCGGCTGGGAAACATTCATGGAATCCGCCGCACTGGCGCGCGACCCCGGCTTGTTTCAAGGCTTCTTCCCGGTAGCCTTTCCACGACCGGCTGCCGCGGATCGCCTCGTCCATGATTTGGCCGCCCTGCGCGCACGCCTCGGCGTAGGTTTTCTGATTATTACGAGGATCGAAGTTGACGATATCCTTGTCCGGTAATCCGTAGTTGTATGAGACAGCGAAGTTGGAACTCACTTCGGTGAAGAACCGGTGGCGAAAGTACCGGAAATTGCGAGCCGAGACAGCGACGCCATCCCAAGCACCAGTAGTGATGCCATAATATTCCGGCAACAACTTAGCCATGACGTTGGTGACGCCGGCGGCGGCAAATTCAGCGTGCATCTCCGCGGCGTCCATCGCGCTCCAGCCGGGCGGGAAGTCGAAGCGGACCCCGTCCCAGCCAAAGTTCTTGGCCGACTTGATGATCTCGCTTGCGCCCCAGTCAATCGTCCCCTGCCGGCCCATGTTGACAAAAACGCTGTACCAATTGCCTTGTTGATAATGCTTCAGCTCCGGCCGCGCATGAGTGATGTCGTAGAGCCTTAAATCTTCGAGGTCGAAACTCCCCCGCCCCGGGCCCACGTCTCCATAGCACCACAGCTCCGGATAACGCCGCGCCCATTCCAGCCCGACCGGCCCGCTGGCAGTCGGCCAATTGTAAGTGGTGAGCTTGATGCCATTGCTATGGCTGAGGCTCATCCAAAGGCGCAGCCCTTTCAAGCTGTTGTGGGCATTGCCTTGACCGGTATGCCAGACTTCCGTGGTTGGATTCAGGTCGGTCCAACTCGACGGCTGCCAACTAAAGGCCTCTTCGACATTGATGTAACTCTTCCGAGCTTCAGCGACATGTTCCGGGAACTCACCTTCCCGTCCATACCATGTCAGGAATCCGTTTCCTTGCAATGACGTCTTCCAGACCGGCGTCGAAACCGAAAAATATTCGGTGGCCGAATGGACCGGCTTGCCGGCGACGATCAATTCTGCGCAAGCACCATAACCGTATTCGCGCGTGCCGGATTTCCAATCAAACCGGCAGGTCGCCGTGCCATTGCCGGGTACTGTGACCGACGTTTCCTGAGGCGCGGACGCTTCATCCAAGCCGGCGCGCATCGTCAATCGCACCGTTGCCGTGGCTGGCTGCGGCCGGTAATTCCGGACAGTTACAGTGACCGGATTCGCCTCGCCGCCGGGATAGACGTGGACTTTTTCCGGCCAGACTTTCTCGACCACCAGCGCATCATTAATGAGTTGAAATTCAGCGGTATCCAACAACATGGATGGCTCCTTGAACTCCGCGACTGGCTTCGCCGTCTCGTCGGCGAGCGAAGCCGTCAACTCATCAGTAACGGCCGGTTCGGGGGCCTCATCGAGAACGGATATTTTCTTGTGGGGCTGGACCGGGCGTTTTTTCTGACCGGGCGGGAGTGCTTTGATTTGGCTATCAAAAACAAGGACCGGTTGGACCGGTCGCGTGACTGAAAATTCGCGCACCAGAGCCGTGTATGTATCCGGTCGGCCATCAAGGACGGTCCAATTCACCGGCAATTCAAACAGCGTATCGTCGCCATCGCGCAACTGCAATTTTAAGATCAATCGGGTCACGTCATAGTCTTTTGGCAAATGCGATTGCACTCGCAATGTAAACCGGTACAACCCCGGGGCGAGTGGCGTTTTCAAGAGCGGCCATTGGGTCGGCGCGGTGAGACGCACCGCCACCGCTTCGCCTTTCGAAGCGGCGGGATCGGTCACTCGCGCCGTGCCACTGCCGGCGAGACCGAGTTCGATGACTTGCGCCGAAACGGCGGTTAAGCCAACGACGATGCTGAAGACGAATAGATAGAGTAAGTGTTTCATGGGAGATCCGTGCGGAATGGCGATGCCGGCAAGCCTTCCTTGTTGAAGAGATTCACAGCGGGGACATTGGCCCAGCCGTACCGGACTGCAACTGGTTGCGCGACAGCGGGGCTGGAAACGATCACGCGTTTATCATCAATCGTGGCTGTGGCGTTGGTAAAAACCTTGTCGGTGCCGGCAATCGTGAATCCTTTCAAGTCGCCATCTTTCGCGACAAGACCAGTACCGGTGTGTTGGAAACTTAGCACGACCTGCGCACCGGTCACAGTCATAGAGTCATACATCGGCCCGGAGTATTCGATCGGTTCACCATAGGCAACAGCGCGCGCCGCGAGCGCGAGTCGCTGGCCGACCGGCTCTTTCTGTGGTGGATGGATATTGGTGGCTGCCCCGCAATCCGTGATCACGGCCATCGCGGTCTTGGGCGTTGTTTGCCAAGTAAGCAACTGTGCTTCGCGAAGTTCCGGCGTCATGGCGTAGTACGGTGCAACCTGGACGAATAGAAACGGAAATTCATCTTGGCCCCAGGTTGTTCGCCAATCTTTGATGAGGACGGGGAACAGCGTCTGATATTGGTGCGGATTGCTGACATTACTCTCACCTTGATACCAGATAACACCGCGAATCGCATATGGCAACAGCGGCGCGATCATGCCGTTGTAAAGACAGCCCGGACCGCGGTTAACCGGACTCGTGGGAGCCGCCGGCTGAGGCGGGACCGGCTTGCCGGCGCGCTTGGCTTGGTCGGCATCAGCCTGCCATTTTTCCAGGAGTTTTGGTTCATCGGCCGTGAACTTCGCTAGGGCCACGAAATAATTGCTGACGGAGTTCGCATGGCCCTCGAAGAATCCATTGAACATTGGATTTGCACGGAGCACCGCCGGGCTGGCCCACGCCTGCGCGGGCGTGCCGCCGACTGAGGAATGGATCAGGCCAACCGGCACGTTTAATGCCTTTCGCAAATCGCGCGCAAAGAAATAGCCGACGGCCGTGAACGCCGGCGCATTGGTCGGGTTGCAGACCGCCCAAGTGGCCGTGATGTCGTGTTGTGGGTCAGCTTGAAAATTGGGCGGCACCGTCAACACGCGTAGTAACGGATCGTTCGCCGCAGCGATCGTTGCCGCTGCGTTGGCGGCGGCCTTGAGTTTGAACTCCATGTTCGACTGGCCGCTGCACAACCATACTTCGCCAACGAGCAGATCGTGCACCGCGACCGTATTCTCGCCGGTTATCGTCATCGTGAACGGTCCGCCCGGTTGCAACGGCTTGAGCCTAACGAGCCACTGCCCGTCCTTGGCAATCGTGGACAAAGCTTGACCTTGAAACTTCACCGTGACCAGCTCGCCATCCTTGGCGGTTCCCCAGACCGGCACGTCGATACCTTGCTGCAACACCGCGCCGTCGGAAATGAGGCCGTGCGGTTTGACCGCAGCCTGAGTCGCGCCACAGATGGCCAGTGTGACGAGTAGAGGCAGCACCCAAGTTTTATAGACCGGTATCTTCATGCGCGTTGATCAGATGCGTCGATAGACATACTCATTGATTACCAAATCAATATGCGGCGGAAGCACCATTTTCTTACAAGACATCAGCATGTTCAATTTTTTAGATATAACAACTGGCCTTGACCAGGCGCGAGCCAGTTGTGTTCACCCTGCCACAATTCGCTGGTGCCTGTATAGGCATTGATCAGGTGAATCGCGCCGGGGTGCTTAAATTTCAAGCCGAACCACGTCGAGCGTTGCAGGCTCTTATTGACCACGAGCACGAATGGCTGACCCTGCGCATCGGCAAACTCACCGGCCAGCAAATCGCCGCCAGTGAGTTCACTTAACCACCGGCTCGTCGACAGGCCAGCGCTGCCAACCGGCACGTGGGGGTGATGGATGACGTGGAGATTGGTCAGCGTCACGTACGTCGGCCCCAGCCGGTGGAGTTGCCAGTTAACGTCGCGCAGCATGGCCCACGTCGGCGTTTTATGGCCAAATTGGTCGATCGGCCCGAGCCGGTAGTTGCCTGTGTGTGGCGTGAAGTAAGTGAAGTAACTAATACCCCGCGCGCCGTACGCCAGGGTCGTGTAGAGTTGGAACCGCAGCCCGGCTGGCGTCGGCTCGGCATAATTAAAGTGCGCATTGCTCAGCACAATGTTCCAGAACGGCAAGTTGTGCCGCCGGGCCGTGGCGCGCACAATCTCTAGATTTGGAAAGTAACTCTTGCGCACTGAGCCATCATCGAGCAACGCATAGTGATCGTAGCTGATGAAACGCGGATGCACCGTGGTGACGAACGCTTCGAGGTGTTCTTCGTAATTAGCGCTTTTTAGCTGGTCGGGTGTGGCATAATTGGGAAATAGGTTGATGTACGGGAGATGTTGCGGACTGGCCTGCTGGTACGCGGCGGCCCATCTCCCCAAGCCCGGGAAGATGTCCGCCCCGGGTTCATCGCGCAGATGATAACCGAACACGGCCGGGTGGTTGCCCACGCGCTTCGTCAGCTCGGTGACGCGCCGGGTGATTTCGGCCTCGTCCAGTTGCGCTTCCGCGTTCCCGACGTGCGTGGCGTGGTCGAGGACAATCCCCTGCATTCCCGCCGCGCTCACCACATCGAGATCGTCAGGCGAAATAAAGCCGGCCAGGTTGAACCCGCACGCGCGCACGTCCGCTAGCACGGCCGGGTCAGGCGGCGTCCATCCGTGCGGCGGTTGCCAGCCCCACGGAAACACCGCGAACTGTTCAGGACTCAACATCGGAGTGTTCATTGGAGTTATTTTTCCAGTGGCAGCCGCACCGACATCACCTTGGCCTGGTGGGAGAAGTAAAGCCGATCACCGATGATCGCTGCGCCAGTGTGAAACAGCGAACCGCCGTACGGCTTGGCCGGCCGGCCTTTCACCCGCCAGAGTTCATCCAACTTGCCGGTCGGTCGCCAGCGGAACAGGCTCATCCACGTGATTCCGTAAAGATTCCCATCCGGAGCGATTACCAGCGATTGTTGGCGCGTGGGGCCGAACTGGCCGGCGGTGAGTTGCGCTACTTTTCTGGTGGCGATATCATAAATGAAGAAGTGTGATTGATGCGTCGTGCCGTAGAGCTTGCCGGCGCGATAAACCAGATTGATGATGCCGGTCGCCCCGGCGACCGGAACGCAATCCCATAGCAGTTTCTGGCGGCTGGCATCCCACGCAAACAGGCGGGCGTCTTTCGAAACGGACGGCGTGCCACTGCCAAGGATAATGTCCGTACCGCCATAAATGACTTCGCCAGCGGTATCGGCAGTCAGTGCGACGATGCTCTGATTGCGAAGCACGACCGGGTTGTTGTGAAATTTGCGCCGGACTGTGTCGTAACAGGCGAGGCCCCCGTTCGCCTTGCCGTACTCCGGAAAGCTGCCGACCCAGACGCGTTTCTTGGAATCGACAAACATCGCCCGTGGCCGGCAATGACCCTGACCCAGTTGTGTGATCAACCGGGGATTGTTCTTCCACTTCAACGCGCCGGGCGGATCCTTGTGCCACGGCTTGGCCGGGTCGTAGGCCATGAGATTGCCGAAGTGATAGCAGGCGTAATACAGCCTGCCGTCGCAATGCCCGAACGAATACGCCTCGCCGCCGTCAGGCGCACCGCGGCCAAGGCATTCCGTCTTGCCGGTGCGCGGCGTGTGCCGGAACAAATACAATGGCATAATCGTGCTGCCGTACACGGTTTTGCGTGGGCCTTCGGCGAGATAGAAAATTCCAGCGCCGGGAGCGTCGTAGCGCAACGGAATGAGCCGGGCTTGCTTGCCTTCGCCGATGCAAATGGTATCGGGATCCAGATATCTGACCACCCGGCCGTCGGACAGGTGCGCACTCTCCATGCCTTTCCAGTTGGCTTTGGAAATCTTATTGGCGCGACCATTTTCCAACCGGTAAACGTTACCGGAACAGCTAGTCGCGTAAACCCCGCCATCCACTCCACGACCGACTCCGACAAAGGGAACGAACTTTTCTTCAAACTTCGGCAGCAACTCGGTGACTTTACCGGTGGCGATGTGATATGCGATGCATTGTGGACGAGTGCTGCCAGTTCCGCCATAGATATAGCCGTCTGCCCCATCAACCACGCTGCGCAGATAGATTTGCGTAGATGAAACGGAGCCAAGATTCTCAACCCGACCGGTCGCAAGATCGAACCGATGCAACTGATTTGGGCTGTTCCCGGCAAGATAGTATTTTCCGTCCGTGCCACCGGTGATGTGCCAGAACCAAGTCTGAGCCTGCGCGACCACGGGGAAAGTATTCTTGACCGGATCGAGGACGCTGATCTGACCACCCGTGCTGGTGACAATGACCCGACCATCCGGTGTGGCAATCATGCCCCACGGGGCACTACAACCGGGTGCGCCGTCGAATTGCCGGCACTTGCCGCTGGCGACATCCACCTGCACAACGAGAAATGCTCCACCGGTGTTAAATCCAATATAGACTAGATCGCGCCCAGTTTTTGGATGCCGGGTGGTGATGAGCGACATGATTGAGCCGCGGCGAACCGCGACGCCGTGGTCTTGCAGGTTAAAATTAAATTTGCGTTTGGTCGTCCGGCGGAGTTGATTCATAATCAGCGCTTGTTGGTGGTGGGTGCGGGCAGTTGTTCCTTGAACAAATGGTGCGCGAAGAACTCGATTGTTTCCGGACCCGGCTTGGCGCCTTCGTCCAGGTGGCGAACGATACATTCAATGCCAAGCTTATCCATCTGCTCCTTCAATTTGAGGCCGAAGTTTATGTGGTGAATGCCATAACCCGGGCGGGCATTGGCCGGCAACGGCCCGCGCGGTTCATTGTAAAATGCGTACACGGGCGGCGCGTTTTTGGTGAGGTAATTGATCGGCGCGGCGGCTTCGTAAAGCTTATAAGCTTTTGGCGTGTTCACTTCGTCGGGCTTCAATCCGTACATGCTTCGTAACGCTGGATGCTGCGCGGCGGCTTCACCGACCCATTCCCGGACCTGGCGCGGGTCGTAGGTTGACTGCGCGTTTTGTACGGCCACACACGTGAGTCGGGTGGATTGGCGCAACACCGGATCGGCATTCTGCGGATCGGCCAGATCATCGTGGAACGCAAGCCACAACGACGTGCCGGCACCCGCCGAGACGCCGGTAGCACCGATGCGTTGCGGATCCAGGTTCCATTCTTTGGCGTGGAGACGGGCAAATTGGATGGCGCGCGCACAGTCCAGGTAATGCCCCGGGAAAAATGTTTCTGGCGTGAGCCGGTAATTGATGGACATCACAGAAATGCCTTTGGCTAGCAAACTGGTCAGCATCGCGAGATTTAACTCTTCCTTGCTCCCGGAACTGAAGCCACCACCGTGAATAAAGACGACCAACGGCGTAGGCGCGGCTGATTTTGCATTCCAAAGGTCTAACGTATTGTGTTTGTGCGGACCGTAAGCTGCATTGGCAACGTCGGGCGCAGGTTTCGCATCGACCTTCAGTTTCTCTTGTGCAGACACGACTGTGCTGAGCAAGAATGCAATCAAAAGCGTGAGTGAATAGTTCTTAATCAAGCCCTTTTAACGTTCCAGTGTTTCCCAATCGGGGAATTGTCCATATAACGATTTCCCGGTTTTGTATTCTTGATACGACACGGTCCAATATTTGCGGGTCAAGCGATCAAAGCTTTGCCAGATGGCCTCGGTCTGGTTTAAGTCCGGCGCTTTCCAGTCAGCGCGCGGTTGATATTCTGACACCAGCCGTTTGGCAGTACTCGCCAGATTCCGGATTTGTGACGCGACAATCTTCTCGCCGATTTCCTTTGATGGGAATGGCCCTTTGGCGAAGTTGACTCCACCCGCGAAACGCGTCCCCAATTCCTCATTCCCGGTTTGCCGTGTCAAATCCACCAAACCGGGATGCAAGGCCATGAGTTGCGAAGTTTCGCACACGCCGCCGTGATCGCCGCGATACGGCAGATCGGTGTCGATGCATTCACCATCCCCAATCGCGTATAGACGGATTGGCGAACCGGTTCGCCGCAGATAGTATTCGCAAATCTTGCGCAAGACGCGTTCGAGTCCGCCGTAGTGGCCGGTCACAATGATACCGGCGTGAAAGCCGCGGGCGTCCAGCGCCCGGATCTGATAGAAGACCGTCCGGTAAAACAAATCCGCCGGAATGGAGCTGCTTAACGATTGGCGAACACCGACGTCGCACAACCAGCCATTACCATGGCCGTCGTCGTGAAACTCCGGCACTTCCTGAATATGCCACGCGAACGGCGGTGCCACGATGCCGCCGTGTTGTTTCGCCGTAGACTCAACAAGTGCCTGCGCCTTGAGCCAGTCCAAGCCAATCGCGTTATAAGCACCGTGCGGCTCAGCCAGACCGTAGGCCATGTAGCCAACTGGAAATTGGTCCCGGGCTTCAAGGAACTCATGCGGGAGCATTTCCTCCCAGCGGACTTTGGCTGAACTCATCGATTATTCCAATGCGGCAACTTTTCGATTTTCAAATGTCGGGCTGCGTCCAGCGGCGCAGCTTGCGGACCGACGGCCGGGAATTTCGTGGGCTTCTTGAGCTTTGCCTTGCCGGTAATAACCGAGCAGGTGTTGCCGGTGAAATAGATGTCAGCGCAGCCGGGACCGACTTGCATCGCGATGCCGGTGCGCGGGCGGATGGTGTTGCCGGTAATGCAGAGTTGATGGATGTCGCGGGTGAGAACGATTTCGGCAGCGCCGCCGTTGCCGGCGAGTTCGTTGCCTTCGATCCAGAGTCGGTCGCCGCTTTCGAGGCACGGCTCGCGGAGGAGAATGCCGGGTTCGCTGTTATCGGTGATCCGGTTGTTGCGGATCAGATGGTCGGTGTCGCGTTCGCCGACGGAGATGCCGGCGCGACCATTGTGGCGGAGGATGTTGTTCTCACAAATCGAGTACTTCGTGCGCAGGCAATAGAACACGCCGCAGCCAGCGTTGTGTTCGCTGATGTTATCCGACATGACATACCGGACCGAACCACTGCCAGGATGCAGGCCGGTTCCTTTATTGTGATGCAAATGACAGCGGCGGATGAAAACATCGGTGCATTGTTGGAAGCTGACGGCATCGCCATTGTAATTGGTTACCTCGACGTCCTCGATGATGGCGCGGTTGACAATGAGCAGGATGATGCCGCCGCCCCGGCAGCCGTTGATGCCGAATTGTTCTTTTGGATTACCGTCGAGCGTTAGGCCGCGAATGGAAACATTGGAGACATTGTTGCCACTAATCAAAGGGAAGGTGCTTCGCACCCACGCGCCGCCCGGCGGCGAGTAGTCGTGCGCGAATGGCCGGTCGATAAAGAAGTTGTCGCCGCTCTTCCCGATGATCGTGGCGACGGTTTCGTAAAAACCGAACGCGTTCTTGTCGCCGAAGGTCACGCCCATGCCGACCTTGAACTTGCCGGGCTCTTTGACCTGAAATTCATATTGCCCGTAGCCGACCAATGGCAAAAGCGTGCTGCTGACGCTCGGCACTTTCCGCAGAATCGCGCCCGGCTCGCCGACAAGCTGGACGCCACTACGCAAGTGTAATGCGTCGTTCATCCGGTAGACGCCGGCGGGAATTCTGACGGTGCCGCCACCGTTGCGGGCGGCTTTGTCGACGAGGGCTTGGAGCGTGATATTAGTTTTCATTGGCAGATTGCTGAGAAGTTACCATGTTCCATCGATGCGTTCCATGTAACTGTAAAACCGGCGGCGGTCAATTCGCGCCGTAACGTTTCCGGCGAAAGAATCCGTCGTTGGGGCATGTACCACTTACCGTTAACTTGCTTCGAGTCTTCGAACAGATTCGTGCCGGTGTACATCCATAGAATGCCGGTCTCGTCCGTGAAGAAATTCTCGGCTTTGTCCTTCGCGCCGGTGGTCTTCGTGCAGACGGCGAATACTCCACCCGGTTTGAGGAGTTGCCGAATGTTGGCGAGCGCCTTGGAACGGTCGGCATCAAAAACGAGGCAATGCAAACAGCACGCGTCAACAATCAGATCGAATTGCGAAGTCGGGTTCGGGTAGTTGATAATATCGCCGACGGCAAATTCTGCGTCAGTGAATCCCTGTTCGGCGGCGCGGCGCTGCGCGAGTTTGACGGCGGTTTCGGAGACATCGAGGCCGAGGGTGCGCCAGCCGCGCTTGGCGAGAATCGCTGAGACCGGCCCGCTGCCGCAGCCGAGATCGAGCGCGTAGCGCGACGGACCGGCAAACGTGACTTGCTCGAAAACGTGATCGAGCAATAGCCGCAAGTTGCGGCCTTCGGAATCCGCGCCATCGCCGCCGACCCGGTCGCCCCACGCGAACTTACCGGCGCGTTCGAGCTTCTGGTACACGCTCTCGTGGCCTTCGTAGTATTTCATCGGTCGTGGCTGTCGAACGCGAGCAACGTTTGTTGGTCATCAATTGTGCCGTGAGCATAGTCGCCGACACCGGGAACGACAACGCGTTCCAGATGTTGATCTGACAAGCGGAATCGCCAGATGCCGCAGTGCGGCGGTTTGCCGAGCGGGTAAGCGTGGATAAGCAGCGTCTGGCCGTCGGCAAGCCAGAACGGCCCGTGAACCCACTCGAAATGCCTAGGCGGGACCGGAAACTGTAGTGGCCCGTCTGGCCAATTCATGATGCAAAGATCGCGGCGCTGGTCCGGGTTGTTCGTCGTGAAGAATGCGAGCCGGTCACCGTTTGGTGAAAAGATCGGCCGGTAATCCAGTCCGGCATGCCGGGTCAATTGCCGGAGTTTGCCGGTGGCCACATCCACGCACCAGAGATTCATGTGACCGGAGCGATTCGAGACAAACACCACCGTCGTGCCGTCTGGCGAGATACACGGGCGCTCATCCACGAACGCGCCCGTCGTGAGTTGCCGGCGATTCTGGCCATCGCGATCCATGAGCCAGATGTTGCGCGGACTACGCCCGAGTTGAAACTGTTCACTCATCCGCCAAGTGGTGTCGGTGCAGTGGAAGTAGACAATCTGCTGGCCATCGGCGCTCCAGAACGGGTGGCCGGTCACGGCGCGGTCGTTTGTCAGTTTCTTCAACGTGCCGTCGTGGAGCCAAATGTTGAAGCCGGTCTCGCCGAGTTCGCTGCCCCAGAAAATTACCGAGTCGCCAGTGCGGTTGATCATCGGGTGGATGAAATAGCCATCCGGACTGAGTTGGCGAATCGTGCCAGTCACCGGGCCGGTCACGCCAAGCTGAATCGTGTAAACCTGGCAATAGGGTTCGTTCATCGGCGCCGCACGCGCAGCTTGTGGACTTGGCCGTTGGAATTCGTGGACATGATATTCGCTGGGAACGGCCGGCCTTCGTAGGTCTTGAGCGTGACGTTTTCCTGTTCGAGGCCGTCCGGTAGGAAGATTTCCGTGCTGGAATTCTCAGCGGCGACAAACCGGCGCGGCGAAACGATTTCGAGATTGGCGTGGCCGGGATCTTCACTCGGCAGCCAACGCGAAATGCTGCCCCATTGATGCTGCTCTGCGCCCCAGTATGAACAGCCGACGATCTTGCGCCAGTCGCCGGGGAATCGGACTTCGCCGCCGGTCTGGCCGACATCGACGCGATGGTGATTGTCATCGAGTTGAATCTTGAACTCCGTCGCCTTGCCGGCCGTGATAATCGCGCCATACCGGCCATTCGTCGGGCGAACACCGTGGTTGACGACGAGGTAAGCCCACCGGCGTTCGTGCACGGTATGAAAGCCTGGCTTCTCACCCTCGCTACCCCACGTTTGCGGCACGTTCAGGTCTTTGTAGGAACCCTTCCGGTTTTCGACAATCAATTGCGCGTCGCACAGCAACCGGATGCTGACATTGCGAATGCGCAACGTCTCGCCAGCTTTGACCTCCCGGATGCCGACAGGCAATTCATTATCAATTACCGGCGCGTGAAACAACGTCGTCACGACCGGCTCGGCGGAATCGCAGCGGATTTGGCTGCCGAGCAAGATCAGCGCGTCTGGCGTGACGAAGAGACTCTTGTTGGCGCGGAGCGTATCCTGGCCTGACGGTGCGAGTAAATACTGCAACCCGAGCACGCCGAATTCATCGCCGGCTCGCCCCGCTCCAAGCGGGGCAAGGCCGCCGCAGAACGCGCTGTCGCCGTAGCTTTCCGGCGGCGGTTCGATGGCGTCGCACCGCGTCACGCCCATCAATCGTTTCCAATTCATGGTTGTGATGGTGGTGTGGTCGAACTCGCGACCATCGGTCATGAATGCGATGGAGAACTCGGCCATCGACGAAGCGTGAATGTTGTAACCGAGCATCGAGTTCCACATCTTCGTCATGCCGGAACTCATCCGCACTGCGGCGAACCAGTTGGGCTCGCGCACGAGGAGGTATTCGCTGCACGGATAGTACCGGATTCCAGCCAACACGCTCAGATCGCCTTGAATCGGCTGTGGGACCCGAGTCAATAAAAAGCTACCGGCCGGCTTCATCGGTTTTCCATCCGGATCCAGCCCCATGAGATAATCAGCGGCGGCGGCGGCAAAGAGGGCCTTGTCTTGTGGCGGCAGGTCGGTGTTCAGCCCCAGTAATGCCGCTCCGAAAAATGCGCCACCGTGGCCGCCGTAGATTGTGCCGGGCGTCGCAACCCCACGATCAATCGTGTAGGGCGCAATCCGGCCGCGCCACATGTTGCGTGCGAAGAATTCGCGGAACATACCGATGTGCAAGTCACTAATGCTTTCCGGCACCTGCCACGGCGTGCCGTGGGTCAGATAAATCCATTGTCCCTGCACCACCAAGCTGTTGGTTCCATAGGCGGCATTCACCCCGTGGCCGTGGAACTGGTAGCTCCAATCTGCCTGCAATCCCTCGCTGCCGGCGGCCCGCCCCATCGCGATGGGCACTTGGGTTTGGATGGTGTCGAGCCATTGCGGGTCATTCAGAATCAGCCCACGTACCAAACCGCAGGCCAGCACGCTCTGGTCATTTGACCCGCTGGCCACTGGCCGGCCGACGATGCCTTTGAGGCGGTCGATCTTAAAAACTTTGCAGGGCATGTATTCGAGGTCTTCGAAAATCAGTCGGCGCAAGTCGGCAGGGATTTGATCACCACATAACAGCAACGTGGAACAGAGACTACCGGGAAAAGCGATGTCCCACGAATGCCAGCTGCCATCCCGTGGTTGATCAGGGCGGACGTAGCGTTCCCCAAACCGCAACCCGGCAATGATGCGCTCCAATATCTCGGGTTTCTGGGAATGCCGCGAAAACGGACAGCGCCACGCGAGCGCCAGTTTGGTAATCAACTCAAAGACACCTTTATCGAAAGTGAACTCGGCATGCGTCAGAACTTTGCCGTACGGGCTCCCATGTTCGGGGCTGCCGGGTTTCCAAGCTTGCCGGGCGATCACTTTGTCGGCCAACTGGTCAATACGCTCGACCACGTCGGCCACGCTGGCCCGGCTGGACTCCGGTATGCCGGCGCCGCAGTGAACGAAGAGCCAACGGTCACGAATGGTTGCGAGGGCAGCTAATTTAGCGGCTGGATTTTCGTTCATACATTATAAGTTCGCTGGTCAGTGCGCTTTCTAGTGAGATTGGTAGTCCGTGGAGTGTTAAATCGCGACCGGAGATTTGGAAAACTTGTGTGGCATTGTCGAGCGTCACCTCATAGTCGGCGTTGGTATCTACGCCGCGTAATCGGAGCCGGTACTCGGCGGCCCCGTTGCCAAGACGAAAAACACCGGCGTAGCCGCGACTACGATCCGGCGCGGCGTATTCCAATACGCACCAATCGGCCGGCTTGAAGAGGCCAATCTCCGGTGTGTGGTGGTAGACGACCGGCTGTCCCGCCAACACGGGTCGGCAAAATCCTTTATGCAGGCCAATATATCGGCGGGCTTTCGCAAAATACTCGGCGGACCGATCTGCGCCTTGTGAACCGAAGCCCACATAGATCGGTACGGCAAACAGCGTGACGCGTAGATGCGTGTCGAGGTCAGCCACTTGGTGTGCGTGCTGAATATGGTTGTGGTAGTAGCAGATTGATTCCGGCGGGATGAAGTTGCTGAGCACGTTGATTGCGCGAATGCTGTACGGCATCACGCTCCAATCGGACTCGCAGGCGTAATGAAACCGCGCGAGCATACTGAGATCATTTCGTCCACCACCGCCTGCACAGTTCTCAAGGCACACATTTGGACATTCTTTGCGCACGCGGTCATAGGCTTCGTGGACGGCTTCGTTGTGTCGCCAACATTCGCTTTCCGCATAACCGTCCCGGATGGTCTGGCCGCCTTCGCCAGTGTGAACATTGTAGTCGAGCTTGTAAAAGTCCAGCTTGAATCCCTTGACGATCTTGCGAATTGAATCCGCGAAATATTTTGCCGCGGCGGGATTGGCTAGGTTTAGGGTCTCGGCGCATTCCCGGCCGTCATCAGTCTTTAAGATCCAGTCCGGGTGCTTTTCGAAAATGCGCGTTGTTTTTGTAATCGCTTCCGCTTCGTGCCATAAGCCGAAAAGCAGTCCCTGCTTATGCGTATAGTCGCGGAGTCCCTTCATGCCGCCGGGCAACCAATCGCCTTCAAACCAGTCACCCCGGTTGAGCGGCCAATCGGCGAATTTTTCACCATACCAACCGGCGTCGACCATGAACGCTTCGATGCCCATCTCGGCGGCGATATCAATTTCCTTTTTGATCCAATCGCCTGTTTCCTCCACCACGCGACCGGCAACCGTGTACATCGCCCTGCCTTTTGGACGAGCCGGGATGACGCTGGCGCGCATGTGCTGGTGCCAAAGACCGACGGCTTTGTCGAACGAGCCGTGCATGGGGCCCAGATGCACCTCTGGGCTTGTGATGGTTTCGCCGGCAGCGATGATCCGCAACGGAGCGGGAGCCAACGGTCCAATGCGGAATGAAAGCAGTGACTCGTGGCGGTATGCGAATTCGGCGAAGAAATTACCGCTCCATCCCAAGCCAAGAAAAAACATTTCGCCGGTCGCCTCATTTCTCAAAATGTAGTAAGGCGATCCATGACATTTGCCGGATGAGCGTTCGATGCGAAAGTTTTCTGCCGGCAATGACTGCCAGACAAGGTCACCTTCGTGTCCCCACTCATCACCCGCCAGATAGCCGAGCATAAACTTTGACTTGGTGCGCTCGTCGAATGCGGGGTTGACGTTTGTGTGATGACGGGGCAGCGCCGTGTTCGTGTTCCAGAGCACCCCGGACCAAGGCGAGACGCAACCCAACGCCGCCGGCACCTTGCCAGTGTTGGTGATTTCCAGATAGCGCGCTAACACCGGCGAACCATCTAGGCGCGTGACGACCTTGACCGTGACCGGGCGAATCTGATGTTTCAATTCCACCACCGCCTCGGTTGTTCCCGGACGCTGGCCGGGACGCCGGGACGATTCTACTAGGTCCCAGCGGTTGTGCAGCGACTGGCCGTCGATCTCCAGTTCGAAAACGTGTAGCAGGCGCGTGCGTGAATCCAACCCCGGAAGGCCGGCCACGACATTTTCGCGGTGGACATGGCCGGTCGCCGACCAGTAAAGACCGATCCAACGGCCGTGTTCCAGGGCTTCCTCGCACACTGTCGTATCGGAGACATATCTTGCCGCGGGACGCTTGCCCGCCTTATGAAATGCGATATCAATGCCCGTGGACGACACACTCCTGCGATTGGTTTTATGAGACAGCGTTGGTTTCATTTTTGTAGCTTTGTGGTTCGGCGCACTCGCAGTTTGAGCACTTGCCCTTTGGCTGGTAATGATAAGAGATTCGCCGGGAAGGGCCGGCCTTCGTAGGTTTTCAACGTCACATTTTCCACTTCGAGACCGTCCGGCAGGAAGATTTCGGTATTGGCGTTTTCGGAGCCGATAACAAATCGTGCCGGTGGCGTGATTTCAAGATTCGCATGGCTCGGTGCGTCGCTCGGTGTCCAGCGGGCAATGCTCCCCCATTGATGTTGCTCGGCGCCCCAGTACGACGAGCCGATCGGTTTGCGCCAGTCACCGGGGAATCGGACTTCGCCGCCGGTGCTGGCATCGGGTGTCGCGACCCGGTGGTGGCCGTCTTCGTGAACGATTTTGAGATCGGCTGGTTTGCCTGGGGAAATGATTGCGCCATACCGGCCATTGGTCGGGCGAACGCCGTGGTTGACGACGAGGTAAACCCACCGGCGTTCATAGACCTTACTCCACGCGGTGATTTTTTCGGGATCCGTAGGTGCGCGCGCCGGCATGTTGAGTTCGTTGTGCGCGCCTTTCCGGGTTTCGATAATCAACTGCGCATCGGTGAGGAGACGGATTGTGACATTGCGAATTTTCACCGTTGCACCGGCTTTGAGCTCGCGAATACCATCCTTCTCGCCGGCGAGTGGTTCACCGTCAATTAACGGCGAGTGAAACAACGTGGTGACGACTGGTTCGGCGGAGTCGCAGCGGATCATGCTGCCGAGCAAGACCAGCGCATCCGGCGTGGCGAACAAGCTTTTGTTGGCGCGTAGTGTGTCCTGGCCGGCGGGCGCGAGCAGATATTGCAAACCGAGCACAGCGAATTCGTCGCCGGCTCGCCCCGCTCCAAGCGGGGCAAGGCCGCTGCAGAACGTGCTCTGGCCGTAGGATTCAGGCGGTTGTTCGATGGCGTCGCACCGGGTCACGCCCATCAGGCGCTTCCAGTTCATCGTCGGAATCGTTGTGTGATCGAACTCGCGGCCATCGGTCATGAACGCGATTGAAAACTCTGCTCCCGACGAGCCTTTGATGTGCGCGCCGAGCATCGAGTTCCAGGTTTTGTTCTTTGCGGCCGGCATGCGGGCGGCGGCAAACCAATTCGGTTGCCGGAGGAGAGCGAACGAACTGTGCGGGTAATAACGGAAGCCGTTGAGGATGCTGATGTCGCCTTGCACCGGTTGCGGAACGCTGGCCAACAACAGTGCCGGGAGGATATTGGCCTCGTTGCCTTGTTCGGTATCAGTGTGGATGGCGAGCTTGCCGTCCGGTGTCAGGCTTTTCAGATAATCTGCCGTTGCGGCGGAAATGACGGCTTTGTCTTTGGCCGGTAAGTCTGTGAGTAATCCGAACAACATGATTCCGAGAAAGCCGCGTCCATAAATCGCACCCGGCGCAGTAATGCCGCGATCGGTGGAGTACGGCACCTGTCGACCGCGCCACATGTTGCGGGCGAAAAATTCGCTGATCATGTTCATATGCACCTCGCGGAGGCTATCCGGGAGTTGCCACGGCGTGCCTTGCGTTAGGTACAACCATTCGGCCTGAGAAGCGAGGCAGCCCGTCCCGTAGCCGGTATTCACACCGTGGCCGTGGAAATGATAACTCCAGTCCGGCTGCACACCTTCGCCGCCGGCGTTCGGCCCCATCGCGATGGGGACTTGGGTCATCACCGTCGTCAACCATTGCGGATCGTCAAAGGCGAGGGCGCGGAGGAAGCCAGTGTGGAGGATGTCGAGGTTGTTCGAGCCGCTGGTGACTGGCGGGCGGGTGATACCCTTGAGCCGGTCGAGCGAGAAGACTTTCGACGGCATCGCGCCAAGGTCTTCGATGATCGCCTGCCGCAAGTCTGCCGGTAAGCTGTCACCGGCGAGCATCAGTTGGCAGCAGAGCGAACTGGCAAACCCGATATCCCACATGTACCAGCTGCCATCACGGGGTTTGTCTGGGCGCACGTAGCGCTCGCCAAACCGCAGCCCGACAATGGCACGTTCCAAAACTTTCGCGTTTTTGTAATGCCGCGAGAACGGACAGCGCCACGCGACGAACAGGCGCCGAGTGTGGCCGAGGTAGTGGGTGAAAATTGTGAATTGCGCATGGCTGATCGGCTTGCCGGTGATGTTGCCATGTTCGGGATTGCCGGGTTCCCAGGTTTGTTTGGCGATCAGATCGTCCACTGTCTTGTCTAATTCAGCGATGGCCGAGGCGACAAATGGTTTGGCGGTGGGTGGCGCGCCTTCACCGGTCAAGAGATAGATCAGACGTTGACGGATGGTTGCGAGCGCAGCTTTTTCGTTGGTTTTCATAAATGGTTCTTCAGGATAGGGCGATTGTCGTTGTGATGGTTATGGTTGATGGATGCGGTCAGGCTACAGGACCATCAATAAATCCTGTCCTTCAGCGCAAAGCCCGGAAAATCACCGTTGGCGGCGATTTGGTGCTGCCATGTCATATTCGGGAATATATCGTATTCAACTTTACAGACTGCAAGCCTATTGTTAGCTTCCGCCAAGTCGTGAAAGATCACTCATAGGGAGCAAATATGCCAAACAGTAAAGTCTTGCCGGTGGCGTGCGTGCAAATGCATTGGGCTAAGTCACTGGCGTTCAATTTGGAGCGGACGCTGCATTACATCAAGCTGGCCGCGGCGGACGGCAACCGGGTTGTGTTGTTCCCGGAGGCCAACCTGACCAGTTATTATTTCCCGTATCTGGTTGAACTTGATCAGGCTGAGGTCCGGCGCGCACTGGATCGGGTGTGCCAGGCTGCGGCGGAAAGCAAGATTTGGGTCATTGCCGGTACCATCCAAAAAACGGCCGACCGGTTTCTGAACCTCGCCCATGTGATTAACTCCACCGGTAAGATTGTGCATGAGTATGCCAAGATCAACACGGCTGGTACCGACGAGAAGCGCTATTGCCGCGGCGGCGACAAGCTCGCATTATTCGAGATCGAAGGCGTGCTGTGTACGTTGGTGATCTGTCGGGATGGCCGGCATCCTGAATTGTACCGGCTGCCGGCGATGGCCGGGGCGCAGATTCTATTCCATCCATCCTGCAGTTCCGATGAGATTGAGGCCGTGACTTGGAAGCGCACGTCCGGGCGCGCCCAGCAGCCGGTTGGACCAAATACGAAAATCTTCCATTGTGTCGCCAATACGATCGGGATGGCGCCGGACGGCCGCCAAAATACCAGCGGCGCGTCGTTCATCCGCGATCCACATGGCATTCCGTTGGCTGAGGCCGGCTATTATCAGGAAGAAATGATTACGGCGGTATTGGATCTTGAACGGGCTGACCGCGCCTACATCCGCGACAGCATGCAGAATCCGCCGTTTCTACAAAAGTATTGGCAACAGATGGTCGCGGACGTGAAGGCCCGGGCCAATCTCAAGCCAGTCTAAAGAATGAACGTCCGCGAAATTTTAGTCGTCCACCATTCGCACACCGATTGGGGCTACACGTCCCATCCGGCCATCGTCGAGCAACGGCATTACCAATACATCGACGAAGCGGTCGCGCTTTGCCGGCCCAATGCCGACCGCGATCCGGCGTTGCGTTACCGGTGGACCTGCGAATGCTCGTGGGTCGTGCAAGGCTACTTGCATACGCGTTCGGCCCGGCAACGCCGCGCTTTCCTTGAATGCGTCTCACGTGGCGACATCGAAGTGGCGGGTCTGCCGCTGCAACCCACGCCACTGGCCGATGCTGCAACCATCCGTGCGACGCTCGGCATTCTCGATGAATTGCGCGCCGAAGGTATTCCAGTTTCCGTCGCGCTCGGTTGCGACATCAACGGTCTGAGTTGGCCATGGGCCGACGCGCTGCTCGATGCCAAGGTGAACGCGCTTGGCATGGCGATGAATTTTGTTTGCGGTGGCGGTCTGAAACGCTGGACGGCGTTCCAATGGCAAGCCGCCTCTGGCCGGAAACTGCTTTGTTGGCAAGGCACGCATTACAACCACGGCGCATACTGGGGACTGAATCACGACGCTTACCCGACAGCTGCCGTCGCTCCGTTGCGGATTGCCGAATTGCGCCGGTATCCGCACGCCAAGCTCCTGTTGCAGGTTACCAACATTCCGCCCGACAACATGGGACCGCACTCGCGCTACCTTGACCATCTTGCCGGCTACAATAAACTTGCCGCCGAACACGACTGGCCCCGGATGCGAACCGCGACGTTGCGCGAGTGGTTCGATTTCCTTGCCCCGGCAGCAAAACGCGCTCCGGTTTATACCGGCGATTGGACCGACTGGTGGGCGTCCGGCATTATGGCCATTGGCCCGCGCGAAACAGCCACGCTGCTGGAAGCGCAACGCCGGACCGCTGTCGCCGAACGGCGCGGCATTACTGGTGCGCCGGCAACTGCCGTGCGCCGGCAACTATTTCTCGCTGCCGAACACACGTCCTGCGCGAGCTCCAGCGTGACCGCGCCCTACGAAGTGGCAGCCCAAGCCGGTATCGCCGCCAAACAAAGTTTGGTTTACGAAGCCGCCTACGCTGCGAACGAAATTCTCCGGCAATCGTTGCAACCCAAGTATGTGATGCATGACCGGCGGTTTGAGAGCTTCGATCCGGCTTGGCGCGGGTTGGTGGACGATGCCCGCCAATCGCCGATTAAGCATCCGCTCCGTACGGACTTACCGGCGCCGCGACCAGCCAGTTGGGAGAAGTTTTTCGGCAAGAATTTCGGGCAGGTTATTTTGGAACAGCCGGCCAATGGTTCACGCGACACTTGGTATGAAGTCGGTAAATTTACGACACCGGAATCGCATGGCCGTTGGCCGGTGCGACCACGGTGGAAACGGACGCCGGTCACGCCACAGCAGTTCACCCGGCAACTCGCCGGCGACGTGGCGCGATTCGAGATCCGGCTGCACTTGCCGGCGTCGGACGCGACGCGGGCGCTCTACATTTCATTTCCATTCCGGTTCGCGCCGCGAACCGTGCTGGCAGATATGGGCGGCGACTGGGCTGATCCGCGGTGGGAAAATATTCCCGGCTCGTGCCATAACTGGTGGACCGTGCATCGTGGCGTCCTCATGACCAGCCCGCACGCGTCCCTGCTCTGGACATCGTGGGATGTGCCGGTTGTCATGTTCGACGCAATTTGTCCGAATCCGCCGAAGCCGCGCAACCGGCTCCGGCCACCAGTCTTGATTGCATGGGCATACCACAATTATTGGGGCACAAACTTTCCGGTTCACGTGGCCGGTGATCTGAAATTTCGGTTCCGGATCAAATTCTGGCCGCGCTGTGTGACAATTGACGAGGCGGAGCAGTTTTGCGACACTGACCCGCTAGCCGATTACCCTGACGTCGCGGAGATTAAAACATTATGACTACATCCACAAACCTGATCGACAACGCCAAACCGCTGCCGCTGACAACCGGCACCGACGGCACGATTCGCTTCCAGTTCACCGGCACGCCCGGGTTGTATCAATTCTCGGTCATTGCCGACGCCCGAGAATTCAACTGGGACGAACTCTACACCGTGTTGAACGACTGGCACGGCCTGAACAACGAGCGGACCGGCCCATGGGACTTTCATCTGTTTGAGAAGAGTCGGCCGCTTGTGCCGAGCTACTGGGTGACGGTCAACGGCAAGAAACTCGGCCTCTGGTTTTTCCAGCGGGTGTCCATCGAGGATATCGCCGCCAAGCGGTTTCGTGGGCGGATGGCGTTTCACGTCGCACAGGCCGGGGAGGTCACAGTTGAATTGCAGCCGTACCGGCCGGTCAAGATCAATTGGTTGTCAGCCGCGCTCGAACGCGATCCTGAAGATCGGCTCGAACCATTACCGTCAATCATCGGCCAGGCGCCGGCAACCCAGTGGGCCGACACCGGTTTCTGGGACAAGCGCCGGCAGGAGTTGGCGACGACGCACGCGATGTACCGCGAGCCGTTGCGCCGGGCATTTGAATGGATTTTGGAAAAAGGTTTTGCGCCCAATCACGTGCTGATGTTGTCCGCCGCTTACCGGTTGGAGCAGAACCCGGCCTACCGGGAGAAGCTCTTCAAAGTCTTGGATGAGAGCATTGCGAAGCCACACTGGGGCAATCCGAAGGAAGACGGCTACAGCCACAATGGCGATATGGGCGCAGCATGGAGCATGTTTGCGATGGCGTGGGCGTGGCATGCGCTTGCCGGCGAGCTCGGCGATGAACGCCGGGCGAAGTTGAAGGCGAAGTTGCAGTTACAAGGCGACCGGTTCTTTCATCTCGCGTTGCTGAACCGGGATTATTGGGGCGGCTCCGTGATGCAAGATCACGGCCGGATTTCGTTGCCGTTGTTCGGTGCCGCGGCGTTCCATCTGCTCGGCGTGCTGCCGGATGCGGAATTGTGGACGCAATATGCAATTCCGCGGGTTCAGCGGGCGGCGCACGCCATGCCGCGCGATGGCGTCATTCCGATGAGTTCGTACAACAATCTGCCGGCATATATGGATGCCCAGACATATTTCCGGGATACGATGCTGGCTGTGACCGGACAGGATTTTTTCGACGAGGGGCCGTTTCGGTGCATCGTGGACTACATCAACGCGACGCTGCGGCCGGAAGATTTCATAACGGTTACCGACTTGGGCGCGGCCCCATTTCTCGGCGGCAATGCGTTCTTGAATCGGATGGTGACAAAGCACCGGGATGCGCGTGCCGCGTTTATGCAAGAAGTGGCGGTGAAATCGCCGCCGGTCAAGTTCTACCACCACACTCAGGAAGAAAATTATTACAATGGCGCGTTGTGGGGATTCCTCTCGTATGATCCCGCCATCAAGCCGGTAAAGAAGTTGCCGAAGGCCAAGCCGTTGGCATTCTTCCAGGATAGTGGAGTAGTCTTTCATCGCAACGTCAAGAAGGACATCACTTTTTCTGTGCGTTGTGGACCGTGGATCGGCTACCACACTTACCGGCAAGCGCAGGGACCGTGTGACCGGATGGGCATGGGTGTGACCCCGGGCCCGGGCCATTTCACGCTCGCCCGCGGGCATGACTATTTACTTACGTCGCCCGATGCCGGCTACAAGATGCGCGCGACAGTTCGGTCGTGTCTACTTGTCGATGGCGGCGGGCAGTACGACGACATCGGATATCCGATGTCGATTCCGTCGAAGCTCGACCGCGGTGAGGAGATTCAATTTGCCCAATGGGATGCCGCGACAAAGACCGGCTGGGTGCGGTTGAATCTCGCGCCGGCGTATCGGGCCGAGTTGCAGATGGCATTTTACATCCGCGATTTCTTCATCCATGCGGACCGGCTGGTGTGCCGGGATCAAGTGGTGTTGAACGAGCCGCATCAACTGACGTGGTTGTTCCAAGGTAAACGCGAGACCGGCATCGCACTCGTCGCCGGCAACGTCTGTCGGTTTGGGAAAGACGCGCCGATTGATTTGACTCCTCAGCCGGTCGGCTTTGAATTGAAAGCTGGTATCAATGAAACACCGTGCGTCTGGAGTTATGCGAGCGGTTCTGGTTTCAAACCGTTTGATCACGTCCGGTATGATGCGACGAAGCCGTTGCGAACCGCGATGGTGGAATTCGTTTTCAAATGGTGACCCCATGATTTTTTTTGATGCTTTTACCGAAGTCGGGCCACGCGCCCGCAAACATCCGGCAATGCCGTGGCGGTTATCCGACGTGTTAGCCGACATGGATTATTGCTCCATCTCGGGGGCGCTGGTGGCTTCAACACTGTCGGTGGCATACGAGGCAATGTATTCCAATCTGGAACTCTGTGATTGGCTCAAACCCCACGACCATTTGTTCCCCATTTGGAACGTGATGCCGTATCAGTGCGGCGATTTCCCCGAGCCGAAAAAGCTCGAAGTGCTCATGCGCCAGCACAATGTCCGCGCGGTTGCGCTTCACCCGCGCGCCAACGGTTGGGACTGGCTGGCCGACCATAGTCAGGTTTTGCTGCGTTGGCTTGAGAAGAAACAGATTCTGACGATTGTGCCGCGGCTCGAAGTCGGCACCTACTCGGAATTAGATCGGTTCCTGGACAAGTATCCCAAGTTACCATTCCTGCTCGTCAGCGCCGTCTGGTATGATCAACACTACCTTCTGCCGTTGCTCCAGAAGCATCGCAACC
>Ga0118677_10002218_pt1 | contig 39492 bp, 36 predicted proteins | sample AliMusrvi5mmetaG_FD_86154 | JGI IMG/M metagenome (GOLD analysis project Ga0118677, IMG submission 86154) | reverse complement strand
GTCCTACACTTACCTCTGGGTCGCGCCCCCCGCGGGCGCGTGGATTGAAACGACAACTATCTAAGGTGAAACCTCCTGTAACCAAGGTCGCGCCCCCCGCGGGCGCGTGGATTGAAACAATGTCCGTATTGATATGCTGCATCCCGAAGTTGGTCGCGCCCCCCGCGGGCGCGTGGATTGAAACAAGCGATACCTTGAGCGCAAAACTGATGGAGGATTGTCGCGCCCCCCGCGGGCGCGTGGATTGAAACCTTCGTGTTGCCCGTGAGAGGTTTGACATAGCGAAGTCGCGCCCCCCGCGGGCGCGTGGATTGAAACCTCCGCTAAACAACGGCACCTTGTCGACAACCGACGTCGCGCCCCCCGCGGGCGCGTGGATTGAAACATGCGCAAAGAGCGAGCAGACGTGCTGCAAAGACGGTCGCGCCCCCCGCGGGCGCGTGGATTGAAACGTTGTATGCGGCTTTGACAGGTTATTTACTCTTGTCGCGCCCCCCGCGGGCGCGTGGATTGAAACCACCTGTCCGGAGATGGAGCCAGCTTATTCTGTCGTCGCGCCCCCCGCGGGCGCGTGGATTGAAACTGTACCATGCATCGTGACATCATACCCGCTCGTTGTCGCGCCCCCCGCGGGCGCGTGGATTGAAACACATCAACTACAGACGCTATGTTGTTAGCGCCGAGGTCGCGCCCCCCGCGGGCGCGTGGATTGAAACTTTCAGTGACCGGATAAACATCGCTCACTCCATGTCGCGCCCCCCGCGGGCGCGTGGATTGAAACCGCTCCGCCCTGAGCAAGAGTAGATGCCAGATTGTCGCGCCCCCCGCGGGCGCGTGGATTGAAACTCTTTCCGAAGTACTCAAAAACCTCGAAAAACTTGTCGCGCCCCCCGCGGGCGCGTGGATTGAAACGATTTCCTTGTCACGCATTTTCTGGAACACTCCAGGTCGCGCCCCCCGCGGGCGCGTGGATTGAAACTTCTTCCGTTATATCAACAACGGACAAATCACCTTGTCGCGCCCCCCGCGGGCGCGTGGATTGAAACGATTGTGAATAGACGTTTTGCCCGCCAATAATTGTCGCACCCCCGCGGGCGCATGGAAGCAACTCGATTTGAAGGGCTGCTTAATGTTACCTGCCAACAAGAGGATTTGGAAGGGCGGAATGTTTTATTTATGCCTGATGGTATCGGTATATTTGAAGAAGATGTTTGTGAGGGTTGGAAGCAATTGACCGATAATCACGTTCTAAAAAACAAGCAGTATTTCTGTCGATCAAGATGGTAAATCGATGACTATGAATCAATCGAACACTCCAGAAAAGAATACGCTGGTTGAAAAAATTGGACCGCTCATAACATACACCCGGCAACTAGCACGCGAGGCGGAACACTTTTATACCCAAGACGTAGATTCGATAATAAAAGATCAGGATAGCGATCCCAAGAGGATTGAACACTGCCTGGATGGTATTCTTGATTTTTGTTTTGACGAGAAAATGCTGCAGTTATTCAAAAAGCTATGTCGCTATTATTATAACATCGATTCTGTTGCGACAAGTGAATATGTCTTCTTTTACAAGGACATGTGGGATAATGATAAATGAAGCCCGCCGTGGAGAGCTCACTACAGCCGTTTATTTGGATGGACTGTTTTAGGGCTTGAATGCTGACGATTAAGTACGCCAGCAGATTCAAGCGTGACTATCGCCGAGAAAAATCGGGGAACCACGGCAAGAAACTTGATGCGCTAATCGGTACGTTAAATGATTGCCGTGATTGCCACATCAAGCCTGATCTTATTTTGATCTACCGCAAAACCCACGCCGCCAGTCTCGAACTGGTGCGCCTCGGTTCGCATAGCGAGTTGGGTTTATAAAGTTACATTTTCACAAGTCGCGCCTACTCAAAGCAACCCTCCATTAAGCTGCCAGATCGTAAAATTGAGAAACGATGCAAAGCTTACCCACAATAGGTAGGGTATCAATAGATAGCCTGCAGTTGGGGAAATTGCTTTGAACTTTACGATTGTCAGCACGATCGCCAGCCAGAGCAGCACAATCACCATAAGAGCCTTCGAAGGGGAATGGAGCCCGAAAAATGCGGCTGACCAGCTGAGATTAAGAAGAAGCTGCACTCCGAATATAGTAAGTGCTCCCTTGACGTTTGTTTTTTCAGACCACTGCTGTACCACAAGATAGAGAGCAATACCCATAAGCAGGAACAGAAGAGTCCAGACAGGAGGAAACAACCAGTCAGGAGGATTCCATGTAGGTCTTTTAAGTATCGAATAGTACCACTCTGAACCGGGTACCGGCGTAAAGGTGCTGCCGCCAAAAGCAAACACAAAACATACCGCGATACAGATGGCCAGTTTTGGAATATTGAGTTTCATTATGGTTCTCTTTTCGTTTATAAATCTTTCATATCATTATACATAAGCAACAAATTGATGACTCGGATAATTCCCTCCCCAGCCACACTACTGACAAACTTTGATGATCTTCTCTTCGAAAAATGGCCCTCGAATAAAAGAATGGGCTGAAATGTTATATTGATCGCGATTATGCAACCCATACGTTCTGATTCACACAAATGGAAACAAGAAGCAACGAACTGCTGACAGCCATCAGGGCTGCGCAAGCTGCAGGAGCTATCACTCTTGAAAAATTCGGAGAACTCTCTCAAAGTGAAATCAAGGGAAAAGATTATAAAGATTTTGTTACAGAGGTTGACAAGGCCTGTGAAGCGGCAATCAGTTCAATTATCATAGAAAGTTTCCCGGATGACAGCATGCTGTGTGAGGAAGGCACTGTCTTTAAAGGAACTTCAGGAAGAACATGGATTGTTGATCCTCTTGACGGTACTCTTAACTTCATTCACTCCTTTCCTGTTTTTTCCATTAGTATCGCTTTAAAGGACAGCAATAATGAACTCTGCACCGGCGTTGTTTTTCAACCTGTTCTTCAAGAGCTTTTTACTGCAGAACGAGGCTGCGGTGCTTATCTTAACGGAAAAAAAATCTCGATTTCAAACCGCTCAGAGAAGGAGAGTTTTCTCATCGCAACCGGTATTCCGTTCACAGAGTACCACTATATTGATTCGTATTTCGGAGTGCTGAAAGAGATTATTCAAGACTGTGCCGGGATCCGGCGTGCCGGTTCAGCAGCCATAGATCTGGCATATACTGCCTGCGGACGCTTTGACGGGTTCTGGGAATACAAGCTTTTTCCATGGGATTATTCGGCCGGCGTGCTGCTTGTGCGCGAAGCAGGAGGAACAGTTACTGACTTTACAGGAGATGAAGATGTTTTTCAAAGAAACAGCATCATTGCCGGTAACCACATCTCCCATGAGCTCTTACTTGAAAAAGCACAGAAACACTTTGCCAGTCATACGGTGTCATAAAGAGGTTGGCCAGGCAGGAAGAAAACACCTCATTTGAACTGGAAATCGATCTTTATTATCTTAAAAGTTTAGAGTTTTTCATCATTACAATTCAAGTTCATTTCCTGCGTGGTATTTAAAGGCAGGAGCAACGATTACACTATGCTCATTCAACAGCGCACACTTCAAAAAGAAGTTTCCCTCTGGGGAACAGGACTGCACACCGGCAAAGAGTGCATGATCACCTTTAAACCTGCACCGGTCAACTACGGCTACCGTTTTGTCCGGACAGATATTGAAAACAGTCCTGAAATACCGGCATTGATTGAGAACGTCATCGATGTGCTTCGGGGTACCACTATCGGTCTCAACGACGTGAAAATACATACCACCGAACATGTGCTCGGCGCTCTTTACGGCCTCCAGATCGATAACTGCCGCATTGAACTGAGCGGACCTGAACCTCCGGTGATGGATGGAAGCTCACACCCTTTTGCGAAAGCGCTGCTTGAAGCAGGATTTCAGGAACAGGATGAACCAAAAAACTACCTAGTCATCGATGAAACAATAGAATACCATGATACTGATAACAGTGTCGATATTGTTGCACTGCCACTGGACGACTTCAGAATAACCGTCATGGTGGACTACAAAAATCCGGCACTCGGGTCTCAGCACTCAGGTCTTTTTAATCTTGAGACTGAATTTCTCAAGGATTTCTCCCCTTGCAGAACATTCTGTTTCCTCAGTGAAGTGGAAGCACTTGCAAACCAGGGCATCATCAAAGGTGGAGATATCGACAACGCTATTGTCATTATCGACAAGACCATGCAAAAAGAGGAGCTTGACAGCCTCGGCAGCAAACTTGGGATAGCAAGCGAACATCTTGTGCTTGGTGAAAACGGTATTCTCAACAACCGTGAACTGCGCTTTAAGAATGAGCCTGCCCGCCATAAACTGCTTGATATGCTTGGAGATATCGCTCTCCTTGGCATGCCGATAAAGGCACAGGTGCTCGCTGCCCGCCCCGGTCATGCTTCGAATGTGGAATTTGTCAAGCTGCTCAAAAAATATGCGGACCGCAACAAGCTTGCCAGACAGTACCAGCACGAAAAAAAAGCCGGCGTTATTTTTGACATCAATGCAATTCTGAACATCCTTCCACACCGTTATCCCTTCCTCTTAATCGACAAGATCGTTGAGTTCAAACTTGATGAAAAAATTGTGTCGATTAAAAACGTGACCATGAACGAACCGTTCTTTCAGGGTCACTTTCCAGGAAATCCGATCATGCCCGGCGTGCTGATCCTTGAAGCCATGGCTCAGACCGGAGGTATCATGATGCTCAACGGTAATGACAAGATCAAGGAGAGTGTTGTCTACTTCATGGGAATCGATAAGGCTCGTTTCCGTAAACCGGTACTTCCTGGTGATACCCTTGTTATTGAAGCAATCATAACCAACATGCGCAGAAGCGTCTGTCAGTTTGATGCAAAGGCTTATGTACGAGGCGAGCTTGTATGCGAAGCTTCCCTTATGGCTACTGTTGTGGCGAAAAACAAGTAAACGTTATCATCAGAGAAATCGTATGCCCTGGCCTCACAACCTGAGAACCAGGGCACTTGTTAACACCTGCCCACATACTGTCAACAAGTTGTCAACATTTTACCATCCAACAGAATAAAGGATGTTAATTCCTTTAAGCGACTTTTTAATAATTAGTTAGCTCACCTGCACGTTGGAATTTATTTTTTTCTGGCAAAGTTATCAATACCCTGCAGACCCGGATTGACATACCTTGCAACGGGTATGGCAAAACTCAGACATGGTAGTCGAGCCCCTTATGAATTCTGTAAAACCTCACACAATACAGTACAAAAGAGTACAGAAGCATAATGAAAGAGAGACATAAAAAGAATTCCTTCACGGGATAGCGCTGAAAAAAAGGATGCGGCCAAACCATGGCAATAAACATCATGGAGACAAAGCCAACCGCCCATTTTCCCGGCCAGAGAGATGTGGTAACTACAGAATAGTGGATTCTGACATACGCTGCACCAATAAAAATCAGAGCATCCCTGAGAACAGCAAAAAGCACAAACCATAAAGGGAGCTGGCCGATCCAGAAAAAATAAACAGCTACACTGGCAAGGCAGAGTTTGTCGGCAAGTGGATCAAGAATTTTTCCCATTTCGGAAACATCATTGGTCCATCGGGCAGCCTGACCGTCAAACCAGTCGGTCAAAAGAGCAACCACCATGATAACAATGGCCGTTTTGATATGGCCGGTATGAAAATAATAGAGAAACCAGGGTATCAGTATTATTCTCAGAAAACTAAGGGAATTAGGCAGATTAAAGATACGACCTTCCACAGCAAAGATTTTAGTATTGAGTCATAGCAACTCTTCCAACACAGGTAATTCCATTATCACTGCCCGAAAAACTAACGGACAACCTTATCGGGTGATGCGGCGACAAACTGCGACCAGCTTCTGCTTCCACTCCGGGCTTTTTTATCAGGTAGAAAGGCCTTTCGACTCTCCCCTCGAAGCAGATCACACAGGGCTATTCCGAGTGCATCAGTAACATCATACGGTTTAGGCGGCACAGTGAGGCCAAGCATTCTTGTGACCATAAACGCAACCTGCTCCTTGCCTGCAGCTCCTCTTCCGGTTATTGCCGATTTCACTTCACGTGGCGCATACTCGTGCAACGTAAGATTCTGGTTCATTGTCAGGGCTATAACTGCTCCCCGCACCTGGCCAAGCTTCAGCGCGGACTGCACATTTCTGCTTAAGAACGCGGTTTCCAGAGCCACACGTTCAGGTCGAAAATCATCAATAACCGCTGCAAGCTCACGATATATCTCACCTATCCGTTCTGCATGAGTCCGACGGGGATGAAGACGGATTACACCGCATACGAGCACGGAAAAAACTCCAGAACTCTCTTGAATCACCCCGTAACCGGTATTGAGACTTCCGGGATCAATACCGAGGACAACCATACTCTAATCGTTTAAGCTGCTCATTGCACTCTCGCTGATCTCCATGTTACTGTAGACCGAAAGCACATCGTCATTGTTTTCCAGAGCATCAATCAATTTGATCACTTTACCGGCATCGTCGGCTTCGAGTTCTATATAATTTTCAGGTATGAGATCAGTCTTTGCATTCTCATAACTGACACCAGAATCGTCAAGTGCCTTTTTGACATTTTCAAGGTCCTTGACATCGGTTATAACGGTAAAATAGTTCTCATCATCGCCATTGAGATCTTCAAGACCGGCATCCAGCAGTATTTCCATCAGTTGCTCCTCTCCGGCGGACGATCGGGGAACATCAAGAGTTCCCTTGCGATGGAACATCCAGCCGACACTGCCGCTTTCACCGAGTGAACCATTGTTGCGACTCATGATATGACGGATATCAGCAACGGTGCGGTTACGGTTGTCCGTCGCAGTCTCGATAATCAGAGCGATCCCGGCAGGACCATAGCCTTCATAGGTAATCTCGTCGTACGTGACACCCTCGAGCTCTCCTGTCCCTTTCTTGATGGCACGGGAAATATTGTCCATCGGCATGGAATTATCTCTGGCGGTATCGACAGCGAGTCTGAGACGAGGATTCCCCGATGGATCACCTCCGCCCATTTTTGCCGCTATCGTAATCTCCTTGACCAGTTTAGTAAATAAACTGCCTCTTTTCTGATCAGTTACCGCCTTTTTTCTTTTAATGGTGGCCCATTTGCTATGTCCTGACATAATAAAAAACTGCTGATTTAATATTCACGATACAACCCGCCTATGATAATAGATTTATTTTCTTTAAATAAAATCAAATCCAACGGCATTCGTGCAAGTTACTAACAAGAAAAAACAATGACAAACTTGATGACCGCCTATCAGGGAGAGCCGGGAGCCTACAGCGAGATAGCCGCGCTCAGGATAGGAGAGCCAAAACCATTTGAATCGTTCGAAGAGGTTTTTGCAGCCGTTGAAAACAATAAGGTGGCGTATGCAGTCATCCCGATAGAAAACTCACTCGGGGGAAGCATTCATCAAAACTATGACCTGTTGCTTCAGCATCCCGTTACTATCGTTGCCGAAACCTTTGTCAAAGTTGAACACTGCCTTCTCGGTATCCATAATGCTACAATAGAAAACGCCAGTAAAGCGCTTTCTCATCCTCAGGCGCTTGCCCAATGCCGTAATTTTTTTGCGACACATAAGAACATTAAGCCCGAGGTCGCCTATGATACTGCCGGCAGTGCTAAAATAATCGCCGCCGAAAAAGATCCTACGCATCTCGCAATAGCCTCAAAAAGGGCTGGAGAACTTTACGGACTGGAAATCCTGCAGAAAAACCTGGCCGATGAGGAGTGGAACATTACACGATTTTTCTGTATTTCACATTCAGAAATAAGCGATCCGTTACGTTTCAAGACAAAACCGGATACTTCACAGCACAAGACATCCATCGCGTTCACTCTTCCCAATGAGCAGGGTTCACTTTTCAAGGCACTTGCAACATTTGCCATGCGGGATATTGATCTGTCAAAAATAGAATCGAGACCTTTCAGGAAAAAAGCGTTTGAGTACCTTTTTTATGTCGATTTCATCGGTCACCAGCATGACCCGAATATTCATAACGCACTCAGCCATCTCAGGGAATTCGCAACGATGGTCAAGGTGCTTGGAAGTTATGGGGTCGTTACAGCATGAGCAATAATCAACTTGAGTTCTTTCTTCCTGCTGACCCGGAATTAAAAGTCGAAACGATCACGCCACAACACGAAAAGCCTGCCCTTTTTCTGCTCGATGGCATGGCTATTATCTACCGGGCCTTTTTTGCTTTGCAAAGAGCAGGCATGACAAGCCGGGACGGAATGCCGACAGGCGCGATTTACGGATTTGCATCAGCACTCTTTAAGATTTTTGAAACCTACAAACCACACTACCTGGCGGCGGTATTTGACAGCAAGGAAAAAACCTTTCGCCACGATATGTATCCTGCTTATAAAGCCAACAGGCAGACTCCCCCTGAAGATCTTATCGTACAGCTTGATGCCGTGTTTGAACTGCTTGCAGCTCTTGATATACCACTTCTCAAAGCCCCTGGCTATGAGGCTGACGATCTTATCGGGACTGCTGCCCGAAAATTCGAAGATGCTTGTCAGGTCTACATTGTCACACCGGACAAGGATCTTGCCCAGCTTGTACACGACGGTGTAAAAATCCTCAAGCCCGGCAAAAATCAGAATGAGCTGGACCTGTTCGGGCAAAAGGAGATAACCGAGCAGTTCGGAGTAGCACCTGAACTCTTCACTCAGTTCCTGACACTGACCGGCGATACCTCTGACAATATTCCCGGAGCAAAAGGGATAGGACCTAAAACCGCTTCAAGCCTGCTGCTTACATACGGCTCTCTCGAGAATATTTATAAGCATCTGGACGATATTTCCCCGAAAAACCGCCAAAGCCTGGAAGAATTTCAGCCACAACTTGATCTAATAACAAAGCTTGTAACCATCCGCACCGATCTGCAGATGGATGTTACCCTTGAAGAACTTGAGTGTGGAGTTCCTGACAGAACTAGACTAATACCCTTGCTGCAAAAGCTTGGTCTTAAAACTATTATATCCAGACTCCCGGCTGTCTTCAATGAATACGAGCAGTCATCTTCGGATGAGGCTTCACTGCATCACCCAACCGATCAGCCGGACGACAAACAGCCTGAGCTCCGATCACCGCAAAGCGGTGCTGACTATGCTCTGGTCGATACATCAGAAAAACTGAATGAACTGGTTCTCTCACTTCAAAAAGCCAAACGGGTTGCTGTCGATACGGAAACAACAAGTCTGGATACATTTGAAGCTGAACTGGCTGGTATGTCATTTTCAATTGAAGCAGGGAAGGCACGTTATATTTCGTTTAATAAAAAGGCACTTCAAAGGGAGAGCACCATTGAAATACTCAGGCCCATACTTGAAAATCCATCAATACTGAAAAGCGGGCAAAACCTCAAATATGATATTCTGGTCCTGAAAAAATACGGGATAGCGCTCTCTCCTGTAGGATTTGACTCAATGCTTGCGAGTTATGTGCTCGATCCGGAAGAAAAACATAATCTCGATGACATGGCAGCCCGTCATCTCGGTTACAGGACAACAACCTTTGAGGAACTTGTCGGAACCGGAAAAACAAAACTGAGCATTTATGATGTTGAACCAGAAAAGCTCTCTGACTATGGCTGCCAGGATGCTGATCTAGCCCTTCAGCTTGAAGATATGTTCCGCAAAAAACTCGAATCGGAAAAAGAGCTGCTCTGGCTTTGCGAAAACATAGAATTTCCTCTTGTCGAGATCCTTGCAGCAATGGAATATGAAGGAATTTGCATCGACTCCAATAGTCTTGAAAAAGCCTCTGAAGCTGCTGCAATAGAGCTGAAACTATTGACAGAGAGGATTTTTGCCGCAGCAGGCTCTGAGTTCAATATCGATTCACCCAAACAGCTTGCACATATCCTGTTCGATGTGCTTGCTCTACCAGCAAAAAAAACAACAAAAACCGGTTTTTCAACCAATGTCGAAGTGCTTGAAGAACTTGCTCCGCTTCACCCTGTTGCAAGTGACCTGTTGGAGTACAGGAGTCTCCAGAAACTGAAGAATACCTATATAGATGCTTTACCAAAAATTGTAAACCCTCGAACCGGCAGACTGCACACCTCCTTTAACCAGCAAATCACTGCGACAGGGAGACTTTCGTCTTCTAAACCGAACCTGCAGAACATCCCTATACGTACCACACTGGGAAAAGAGATCCGCAGGGCTTTCATTCCCTCATCTCCTGAAAAATGGCTTCTCTCTGCGGATTATTCGCAGATCGAACTTCGGATTGCTGCTGAAATCTCCGGTGATCCACAGCTTCTTGACGCATTCCGCAACCGTGAAGACATCCACACTGCAACTGCAAGAGTGATATTCGGCACGAATGAGATTGACAGTGATATGCGGCGCAAAGCAAAAGAGGTAAATTTCGGAGTACTCTATGGCATCATGCCTTTCGGACTCTCAAAAAGACTCAGTATTACACAAAAAGAGGCAAAAGCAATTATTGACACCTACATCTCGAAATATCCCGGACTGTTCAATGCACTGCAAAACATTATAGTAGCAGGAAGAACAAATGGCTATGTTTCAACCCTTCTTGGACGGCGCCGTTATATTGCTGATCTCAACAGCCGCAATACAAACCTGAAGAAAGCTGCTGAACGGGCAGCCATGAATACCCCGATCCAGGGGACCGCTGCTGATATCATTAAATGCGCCATGATACTCTGCAGTCAGCGCTTGCGTGACGAGAAAATGAAATCCACCATGCTTCTGCAGGTACATGACGAACTCCTTTTTGAAACCACTGATGAGGAAAAAGAGTCGCTTGCTGATCTGGTTGAGCATGCAATGATCGATGCAGCAATAACTTGCGGGCTCAAGACAGTACCTGTCGAGGTAGACACCGGTTTTGGAAAAAACTGGCTTGAAGCCCACTAATCATTGACTTATAAAAAAAAGTTTAATTATATTTGTCCATCATTCTCGACTATCCTTTTCAGGTAAACAATCCGGATCCTGCATGACTTCACTAAACCGAATTATAAATCTGTCTGGAATTGACAGAAAAGTGCAGGCATTTGTTTTTTCGCGCCTCTCTATAGAAAATTTTCTCTGCTCACTCGCTCTCCTTACCTCTCTTTTATTGGCACCATCAACATTACTGGCTGAAGAAAAACTGCCGGCTGAGGCCAGTCAGAAAAACACTTCCTCCAAAACAACTGAAGGATTACTTGCAAGTACTGAGCAAATGATTGAGGAACTGATCCGTCAGATTGATCTCCAGAAAGAGAACACCATGGAAAAAGGTGAACTCATTGAAAATCCCAATCCGACCTCTTTTTTTTCAAGCCTACCTAATATCAGACCTGTCGGCGGATCAATTACCAGCAATTTTGGTTTCCGCGTTCACCCGGTCTACCATATCAACCTTTTTCATGCCGGAATTGATTTTTCTGTACCTGAAGGCACAAGAGTCCAGTCTACAGGCGATGGCATTGTAGCTTATTCAGGCTATGACAAGGGGTATGGGCAAAAGGTTACTATAAATCATGGCTACGGCTTTAAAACAGTCTATGCCCATCTTTCAAAATCGCTGGTACGCCAAGGCCAGAAGGTAAAGCGCGGTGACATCATTGCTCTTTCTGGAAATACAGGTGTATCGACCGGGCCGCACATGCACTATGAAGTTCACAAGAACAATGTCATAGTCAATCCGACCGCTTACTTCTTTAATGGAACAAATCCGGATAAGTTTATCACAATACAAACGCCTGCACCTGAAGAAAAAGACAATAACTCTTAACCTGAATAAATCAATCGAAGTAGTATGTACTGGAATTTAGATCTTGCCCGTTATATAGCCGACGCACCATGGCCCGTCACAAAAGATGAACTGATTAATTACGCAAATAGAACCGGAGCGCCGCAACAGGTGATCGAAAACCTGCAGGATCTTCCGGAAAGTGATGATATGTATGAAAGCCTTGACGAAATATGGCCTGACTATCCTACTGACGAAGACTTTGGCTACAGTGATGAAGAGCCATTAACATAGGAAAACGGAATTCGCTTCAGTGTTTTTTTTTTTAAAACTTCCTTTTTTTTCAGAGCAAAAGCTTGGACTCTTCTTGCTCTTCTTTTGCTCTGTGTCATACCGGCATATGGTCAGTCAGTCAGCGCTGGTAGTGACCAATCCTCAACGTTGCCCTTTGTAGGCAAGGTAATCTTCACGGGCAATAAAGCGACCAGTAAAGAGGAGCTCACCCAAGTTATTGCCACATCCGAACACACCTCCTTCCTTGGACTGGGCCTGTTTGGCAGCGCACTTAAACCCTTCAATACTGAGGAATTTGAAAAAGATCTCAGCCTCATAAAAAAACTCTATACCTATAAGGGGTACTTTTTTACCGACGTGAGCTCCACGATTGTCAAAAAAGACAACGGGAAGATGGTGGATCTGAACATTACGATCCGTGAAAATGAACCATCAATAATTGATTCACTGAAATACGAAGGACTTGAGAAGATTTCAAGGGAACTTAAAGCCCACTATCTTGATCAAAAGCGCCTGAAAGTCAACGATGTATTTTCCGTTGAGCGACTGATCGAGGAACGGAACCGTACAATTTCCTTTTTCAAAGAAGAGGGTTTTGCTTTTTTTCATGAGGACAGTATCCGCATCAAGGTTGATACCGTTGGAAATCGTGCCGGAGTGCTGTTCAAGCTCAGCCTGCCAGACCAGCTGAAATATGGACCTATCCATGCAGTCGTTCACAACTCCGTAAGAAGCGACACCAGGCCATCTGAAAAATCGTTTACAAAAGATAATATCAGCGGCAAAGTTATTGGAAAAGAGAAGATAGCCACTGATCTTATTACCTCTGCCATTGCATTCCGCCCCGGGAAAGTGACTCAGCAAAGCCTTGAACAGCGGACCCTGCAGAATTTTGGCATCACCAATATTTTTTCGTCCATTTACCTCAGTCCTGACTCAGTCCGTTCAGGTGAACTCTACACAACCATACATCTTGAAACGGCACCAAGGCACCAGATAGAACCAAAATTACTGGTTGACAACCGTTATGGATCACTGTTTTTCGCTGGTTCTCTTGCTTATGAAAACAAAAACCTGCTGGGGGGGGCGGAACAGTTCCAGACCTCAGGAGAATTTGGCACTCAGATCGGCAACCGCAACAGTGTGCTTCAAAACCTTGACCCTACCCAATACGCGAAGGTTATCCCCTATGAATTCAATCTGAAAAGCAGCCTTGTCATGCCGGTTCTTAAAAAACCGGGGAACTCCTATGCCATGACTGCTGAATACGCAAGCACCATACAACCTGTACTGCTTTCAACCCAGAATGTACTTGTCCGTGGATCTTACAATGCTAATTTGAGTCAATCCTCAAGTCTTAAGTTCGATTTTTTTGAAGTTGAACTGGTTAAGAGTGACTCCCTCAGAGGATTCAAACAGCTATTCACAAAGAATCTAGCCCAGAATATCGGCATTAATCCCGCCAACAGCGCAGCTGTCAACGCGGGCATTGACAGTCTTCTGCAAACCCATATCGATCAGACATTCCGGCTTCGCTACAACTTCACTAACCGCAAAAGCGTTCCAGCTGAAAAAACGATCTGGAACCTCGACCTTCTTCTTGAAGATTGCGGAACCATCCCCTGGCTGATCGACAAATATCTCGACACCAGAACATATAACGGATTCACCAGCAAAGACCCGCAAATATTCGGAACAACGTACACTCAGTATATAAAAGTCGAACCCGGACTCAGCTTTATTGAAAACATCTCACCACAAAATCAAATTGCCGTTAGAGGGGAGATCGGATGGATGACACCATGGGGCAAAGCTGAAACAACCCCTCAGGAACGACGTTTTTATGCCGGCGGGGCAAACAGCATGAGAGGATGGCTTTTCAATACCCTCGGTCCCGACAACAGCACAAGCAATGCTGCGGCAAATTTCGGCGCAGACATCAAACTGGAACTTAATCTGGAATACAGGCTTAAATTTTTCAAGCTTTTCCGCCAATCATCGGGAATAACCATCTTTTCCGATATGGGAAATATATGGGACAGGACAGGCCCTTATGCTTTTAATCTGAAATCCATGGTTGATAACTACGCATGGGATGCCGGTATTGGTCTGAGAATAGGATCTCCTATCGGGCCTTTCCGCTTTGATTTTGCCTATAAACTGCGTGACCCGACTCAGACTGAGGCATGGCGAATGTCAACATGGAAGCTCAAAGACTTTACCTTCAATTTTGGAATTGGCGAAGCTTTTTAATTATTTGGCGGGTTAATCTTTTTTCACAATTCAGGCAGTATCATCATGCAAGCATTATCAACACTTCTTGCTCCATCTATTCTTTCAGCTGACTTCACCAATCTTAAACACTCAATAGAGTTAGCCGAAAAAGCGGGAGTGGACTGGATACACTGCGACGTCATGGACGGCAACTTTGTTCCCAATATCACCTTTGGCCCATTTATTGTTCAAGCCATTGCCGAATGTACATCCCTGATTATCGACACACATCTGATGATTGCTGCTCCGGATCGTTTCATTGAGGATTTTGTCAAAGCAGGTTCACACCAGATCACCGTCCACCAGGAAGCCTGCCCGCATCTTCACCGCACCATTCAGTTCATCAAAAGTCTCGGGGTAAAAGCAGGTGTGTCGATCAATCCCGCAACCCCGGTCTCGACACTCGAGTCCATTCTGCCGGATCTCGATCTTGTTCTTCTGATGTCAGTTAATCCCGGCTTCGGGGGGCAAAAGTTTATACCTTCATCGATTGGAAAAATCCGGCAGCTCCACGAAATGCGCACGCGCCTGAATCCAAATATGGTCATCGCCATTGACGGCGGTATTACGGAGGAAAATGCTCAGGCAGTAGTTTCAGCCGGCGCCGACTCCCTGATTGCCGGCACAGCTTTCTTCAAGTCAGCTGATCCGGTAAAAACTACAGCTGCAATTAAGGCTATGACCAGATAAGCTCGCGAAGTTCAGCACTTGTATGCAGCCCTTCTCCTATCAGCACGGCATCGAATGATGCCTGCCTCATAAGGGTAATGTCAGCTGCGGTTTTCATGCCGCTTTCAGCAACAGCAACAACCCCATCGGGAATAAAGGGTCGAAGCTGTATTGAAGTTTCAAGCTTGAGAGAAAAGTCTTTCAGATCCCGGTTGTTGACCCCGATCACCAAAGCGCCATGTTCAAGAGCCTTGTCCAGCTCTTTTCGGTCATGCACCTCCACGAGCACATGAAGACCTATGCCAAGTGCGAGCTGCAGATAATCGCTGAACTGGTTTGCATCAAGCGCGGCTACGATAAGCAGAATAGCATCGGCACCGATCAGCCGGGACTCAAAAATCTGGGATTCATCGATAATGAAATCCTTGCGAAGTACCGGCAGGGAAAAGGAATGGCTGACCAGCTGAAGATAGTCGTTTGAACCCTGAAAAAAATTCCTATCTGTAAGCACGGAATAAGCGGCGGCACCAAGCTCTTCATATCGCCGGGCAATGGCAACAGGATCAAAATCGCTGACAATAAGACCACGGGAGGGAGAAGCTTTTTTGATCTCCGCAATAAGCTTTAACCCTCCATCTATACCTTTGAGCGCACCGGTAAAATCACGGGTCGCAGTAAAAAAGGCCTGCTCGGCAACGTAACGTTGTGAGGGTTTCTCTTTTTTAAGTTCCAGTATTTCCCGCTGTTTTTCCTCTAATATCCTGGTGAGATAGGTCATAACATTCAGTGTGCTGCCGCCAATTCCCTGAGATCATTTTCAAGCTCAACAATCTGGCAGATATTATCAAGAAACCAGGGATCAATACCGGTAGACTTATGGACCTCGTCAATTGTTGCACCAGCCTGGAAGGCATACCGAAGGTAAAATATCCGGTCAGCTTTCGGAATCTTGATTTTTTCAAGAATATCCTCTTTTGCAAACTTTTTCTGCTGCTGAGTCATATCGAGAACATTCATGACATCCTTACCATCGGATCCAAGACCTGCCCGACCGATTTCAAGACCACGGAGTGATTTCTGAAGAGCTTCCCTGAAATTTCTTCCGAAAGCCATGACTTCACCAACCGACTTCATCTGCACACCGAGACGTGCATCAACATTCTTGAACTTCTCAAAATCCCAGCGAGGAATCTTGACAACACAGTAATCAATAGCAGGTTCAAAACTGGCCGGAGTGGTTTTTGTTATATCATTAATAATCTCGTCAAGGGTGTACCCTACAGCAAGTTTCGCAGCTACTTTTGCAATCGGGAAACCTGTTGCCTTTGAAGCCAATGCGGAGCTTCGTGATACGCGGGGATTCATCTCAATCACCACAATACGACCGTTCGCCGGATTAATCGCAAATTGGATATTGCTGCCGCCAGTCTCGACACCTATCTCCCTGATAATCCTTACTGATGCATCCCTGAGCTCCTGATACTGGCGATCAGTGAGCGTCTGGGCCGGTGCAACAGTGATACTGTCGCCGGTATGCACACCCATGGGATCAAAATTCTCAATAGAGCAGACAATAATCACATTATCCGAAAGGTCACGAATAACCTCGAGCTCATACTCCTTCCATCCGATCAGACACTCCTCAACAAGCACTTCGCTGATAGGACTTTCGGCAAGTCCCCTGCGCACCGCTTCATAATAGTCCGATTTTGTCTCTGCAAACCCGCCTCCGGTACCGCCAAGCGTAAACGAAGGGCGGATCACAATTGGAAGACCAATCTCTTCCAGTGCCTCTTTAGCCTCCTTTTCATTGCGGACAAAAAAGCCTTTGGCCATTTCAAGGCCGATTTTTTTCATGGCCATACTGAAAAACTCACGATTCTCAGCTTTTCTGATTGCCCGAAGCTTCGCACCGATCAGTTCAACTCCGTTACGTTCAAGAATTCCTGATTCAGCAAGACTTACAGCAATATTCAGAGCCGTCTGACCTCCCATAGTCGGAAGGAGCGCATCCGGTTTTTCACGTTCGATAATTTTCTGCACATATTCCGGTGTAATCGGCTCGATATAGGTGGCATCCGCCAACTCTATATCGGTCATAATGGTTGCCGGATTGCTGTTTACCAGCACTACACGATAACCATCTTCCTTAAGGGCACGGCACGCCTGGGTACCGGAATAATCAAATTCACAGGCCTGACCGATCACAATAGGACCTGCTCCAATCACTAAAATCGACTTTATATCTTCCCGCTTTGGCACGTTAAATTCCCGCGTTTAATCCTTGGTAAGCTTAAAAAAAAGTAATGTACAAAATAATTGAAGAGTTTATCTCCCTTAACCGGGGCAAACTACTCAACCACCCGAATCTGTTCCTGGTGAAAACCTCCTGAATCACGTCTGAGCCATGCGGTCACCTCTTTTGGTTGCGCATTCATCAGTGAAATGATCAACAGCGTATGTCCGGGTCTGGCAAAATCAACATCATGAAGGGAGGGAATGGCCGGTGAATTTATATGTGAATGATAAGAGCCGATAATTTCGTATCCGAGTCTTCCGGCTTCCCTCTCCACATCTGTGTACTCATTGTGGGAAATTTCAAACCCATGCTCTTTGCCATGGTAAAGGCAATTTTTGCATGGAGCAACCTCATGCACTATGTTTTCAATATTTCCCCTGTGATCAATATTCCTCTTTCCGACAAGCAGCCCGCAACATTCATAGGGCAACTCCCGAAAAGCCTGTTCCTGAATAATCTCAAATTTACGCCGGAATAGTTTCATAGAACAACCAGTGACTGAATATTTAAAGAGCCTTGGCCCCTATATCTGTTCTGTAATACGCTCCTTCAAATCCAATCTTTTCCACTGCAAGATAAGCACGATCAATACTCTCCCGGAGGTTTTCACCAAGAGCAGTAACCGAAAAAACCCTTCCGCCAGCTGTCGTCAGCCTGCCGGCTTCATAGGAGGTCCCGGCATGAAACACCAGACAATCTTCCATCTCAGCAACTTCATCCGCAATGGAAATAGCCTTACCGGTTTCATAATGGTCAGGATAACCGCCGGAAGCAATGACAACCGTTGACGCGGATTTACGGTGCATTTCAAAAGGCACTTCTCCAAGTGTGCCGTCAACACTTGCCTGAAGGGCCGTAATAAAATCACTTTTCAAAAGAGGAAGCACTACCTGGGTTTCAGGATCACCCAATCGGGCATTATACTCAACAACGGAAGGCTCTCCCTGGTCGATCATCAACCCGACATACAAAAAGCCGGTATACGGATAACCCTCTTCAACCATACCCTTCAGAGTAGGCTGGATAATCAGCTCCTCAACCTTTCGTAACACTTCGGGAGTCACCAATGGCGCTGGCGCATAGGCACCCATACCGCCTGTATTTTTACCGGTATCACCATTGCCGATACGTTTATGATCCTGCGCCGGCAGAAAGAGCCGGTAACGGATACCGTCAGTCAAGGCAAAAACACTTGCCTCCTGACCCTGCAGAAAATCTTCGATGATCACTTCATCGGCTGCGTTACCGAAAATACGATCTTCAAACAATGCGTTATTTGCTGTTATCGCTTGTTCCTTGTCAAGAGCAATGAAAACCCCCTTACCAGCACACAAACCACTTGCCTTGATTACCTGTGGATACGTAGTGGTTGTAAGCTCAATATGGTTATTGGCAGAAATAGTGTTCCGAAAAACATGATAACCAGCTGTTGGAATTTTATGACGCTGCATGAACTCTTTAGAAAAAACCTTGCTTGACTCAAGACGGGCTGCGGCCTTTGTAGGACCTACAATCTGCCGGCCCGCACTGCGAAAAAGATCCACAATGCCCAGTTCAAGTGGCTGCTCTGAACCAACAATGGTCAGATCCACATTATTCTGCCCGGCAAATGCAAGCAGCCCATCAAGTGCTATGGCTTTAAGTGGAACATTACGAACCTTCCCTCCCATCAGTGCAGTACCTCCATTACCCGGCGCAACAAAGACAACATTCACCTTTTCACTTTGTGCCGCAGCCCAGGCAAGAGCATGCTCCCTCGCACCGTTTCCTATAATCAAAACATTCATGGCATTCTCATGTAGGGACTTGCCGTATTTGAACCCTTTAGCCAGTTTGGCTTTGTGGTATTTCGGCATGGTTTGTTAAATTACTCCCGTCTTTGCGGCTGACAGCATGTATATAAAGCAAGAGCACTAAAATAAACAATTAAAAAATTTATTCCTGTACTACAGGGCTCCTCTACCGGCAAATATGATATACCTCTATGGCCATTTCACCACTGATTTCCCGCCATATTCTTCCCTTTACTCTGAAGCTTCTCTATGCAAGCCTCAGGATATCATTGACACCCTCATCCTGGAATAAGCAGTTTGCCGACAAAGGTGCCATATTCACCTTCTGGCATGGTAAAATGGTTACCGGCTGGCTTCTTGCCAAGGCACTCTTTCCTGCAAAAAAAATAGTTGCCGTCGTAAGCCTTTCTAAAGATGGACGTATTCTTTCCGACACTCTTGAGCAACTTGATTTTACACTTATCCGGGGCTCAAGCTCCAGAGGAGGTGATGAGGTCAAAGATGCCATGCAAAAAACACTCCAAAAAGAAAATATTATCGTTCTTACACCTGACGGCCCGAGAGGACCAATCTATCAGTTCAAATATGGGACCTTGCGAATAGCCTCAAGTAACCACTATCCGCTGATTTTTGCTGAAATCAGTTATGAAAAAGCATGGAAACTTAAAAGCTGGGACAACTTTGAAATCCCGAAACCATTCAGCAGAGCGACTGTCATGATTCACAGTATTGAACTGCCTGAATTTGAAAGCGAAGAAGAACTGCGCATTTATACAACAAACCTTTCAGACCGTCTCGGCCATGCATAACCCGTTTTCTCTTCTTCTCAGGCCTTTTGCACTGATCTACCTATCTGTGGCGCAGCTTCGCAATGCACTTTTCGATCGGAAGCTGTTCAAATCATGGCGGTCACCAATTCCTGTTGTATCAATCGGAAACCTTTCTGCCGGCGGAACAGGAAAGACTCCTCTCGTTGACCTGGTGGTCAAATATTATCTCTCGATCGGCTGCAAACCTGCAATCATATCAAGGGGTTACCAGCGTGAGTCAAAAGGTGTGCAGCTTGTTTCCGATGGTCAAAAAATCATACTGAGCAGCAGAGAAGCTGGTGATGAAACCGCCATGCTCGCATGGAACAACCCGGATGCGATAGTTGTAGTCTCTGAAAAACGAAAAGACGCGGTAACCTATATCGCCAATCGCTTTGCCCAGCGCTTACCCGGGGTTATCATACTCGACGATGCTTTCCAGCATCGTGCGATTCAGAGAAACCTCGATATCGCTGTCATCAATACTTCAGAACCTTTTAAAAAAGCAAAAATGCTGCCCGAGGGTCGCCTCAGGGAACCGCTGAAAAATCTTTCAAGAGCCAATCTGATTATACTGAACAAAATTACCGATGAAAAGAAAGCTGGATTAATCATGAAGGAAGTGGAAAAAACAGGACTCCCTGTAGTAAAAGCACGAGTAAAAAACGGAGAGTTGATCTGCTTTTCAGGGGCCTTTGCAACTTCAGATGAAGCGCCTTCGCCCAGAAGCCTTAATGCTCTTGCGTTTGCCGGTATCGCAGCTCCCGAAAACTTTCTGGAGAGTCTCAAAAAAGAGGGGGTAAACGTTGCAGCTCACCGTTTTTTCCGTGACCATGAACACCTCAGTGCAAAAAAACTACAGGCGGTGCGTCGGGAAGCTGAAAAAAAGGGACTGAGCCTGATTACCACCGAAAAAGACTACTTCCGCATGCTCGGACGTCCGGAACTGATCCGTATTATTACCTCAAGACCCTGTTATTACCTTAAAATCGAAACAGATATTTTCGAAGGCAAAGAGATACTGCACTCCATGCTGAAAACCGCTATCGGCAGATAAACTTAAAATAACCGGATTATTAAAGAGGAGGGCTTCTGTTTCAACAACAATGCCCGACCGTTATTCCTTGATGATTTTTGAAATTGCTTTAAACCTCTCACCTTCGGCAACATGCAATATTTCAAAAACAGCCATTTCGGTACTGGTCAGGGATGCCCCTGCTTTTTCAATACACCGGATCCCAAGCAATTTGTTCTCTTCGGTTCTGGACGAAACAGCATCGGTCACCAGATGAACATTGTATCCGAACTCAACCAGATCCACAGCTGTCTGGTAGACGCAAACATGGGTTTCAATCCCAGCGACCAGAATATCATTTCTTTTGAATGAACGAAGCTGCTTCATGAACTCCTCGTTTCCACAACAACTGAATGAAAGTTTTTCAACAGGAACATTATCGGGCAACAGCTCCTTCAAGGAGTCAATGGTATGTCCCAAACCTTTCGGGTACTGTTCTGTAACCAAAACCGGCACCTCAAGAATTGAACATGCCCTGATCAGCTTACTGATATTCTTTTCCAGAACGACAGACTGAAAAACACCCTGAGCCAACCTGCCCTGCACATCAATAATCAAGAGAAGTGTTCCTTTGGAAGTAATCATATCAATATCCTCAATGAAAAAATAATTAGATTGAAGTAGTGTTTTAACAACAGAAAAACAACATTATTGTAGCTTTCAAGATACGTGTTTACGAGCAATCTATGAATACTGAACCCTCCCGAAAAAGTAAATTACCCTGGGGTAAAAAGGGAGAATACCTCGTCGTTCTTCAGTTTGTGCTCCTGTTAACCTTTTTACTTCTCCCGGTCTACCCCTCATATTCGGGTTTCAAGCTCATCAAAACGCTGACCTTCATGAGATGGACAATGCTCACTGTGTGCTGGGTAACCGCGTTCCTTTTTGGAACACTCGGATTGTTCCAGATCAAACACTTTCTGACACCTCTTCCCTATCCGGTCGATCACAATCAACTCGTTACCACAGGAATTTATGCCCTGGTGCGCCACCCTCTTTACAGCAGTCTCATTGTTTCAGCTTTTGGATGGGCAGTTTTTCAGATAAGCTTTTCCCATCTTCTCATGACCGGTATAGTGTTTCTGTTTTTCAGTTACAAAACTTCATGGGAGGAAGTGTGGCTGACCGAACTCCATCCAGAGTATTCCGACTATACCCGGCACGTTAAAAAATTCATTCCATGGATCTACTGACAACAACTATGAAAAAAATTGGCGTTCTTCTTTCGGGATGCGGTTTTCTTGACGGATCGGAAATCCAGGAAGCCGTCCTGACCCTTCTTGCGCTCGATAAAGCCGGCGTAGAAGCTGTTTGTCTTGCGCCGGACATCATGCAGCACGATGTGATCAATCATTACACCGATCTGGAAATGATAAACGAGTCCCGTAATGTCCTTGTCGAATCGGCACGAATTGCCCGGGGTTCAATCCATAATCTCAAAGAGATCAACACCATTGCACTCGATGCCCTCATTATGCCCGGAGGATACGGAGTAGCAAAAAACCTCAGCAATTATGCCTTCAAGGAAACCGAATGCAACGTCAATGAAGAGGTTGCAATGGCACTCCAATTATTCTATAACAGAGATAAGCCCCTTGGCTTCATCTGCATCTCACCTGCTATCGCGGCAAAAGTACTTGGTCACGAACACATCGAACTGACAATCGGCAACGACCCAGAAACATCCGCACACATCGAAGCTATGGGCGCCCGGCACATCGACTGCCAGGTCTGGAATACTGTTATCAGCAAAAAAGGGAAAATTGTCAGCACACCGGCCTATATGCTCGGACCAACAATAGGAGAAGTTGCCAAAGGTATAGAAAAACTGGTTGCTGACATACTCGCGTTACTCTGACTTACGGTTTTTTTCAAACGGAATCCCCGCTTCCCTGGGAGCGGAAGCCCTGCCGACAAAGCCTGCAAGCACAAAAAGAGTAATGACATAGGGTAGTGACTGCACCAGTTGTGAAGGAATTAATCCCGACTGGAGCCAGATTTCCATGGATTCCGTGGCGGCAAACATAAGGCTCGCAAGAGCAGCTCCCGCCGGAGTCCATTTCCCGATAATCATAGCTGCAAGTGCGATATACCCACGACCAGCCGACATATTATCTGTAAAAGTATGCTGCTGAAAAACAAGAAAAGCTCCGGCAAGTGCGGCCAGCGCACCGGATATCAGCACACCTGAGTACCGCATACGATCAACATTGATACCGGCACTGTCGGCAGTTTCAGCACTTTCACCTGTTGCCCGGAGCCTCAGCCCGTAAGGAGTCTTAAAAAGCAGAAACTGACCGGCAGCAACTGAAAAAACTGCCACATAAAACAAGGGATCCATAAAAAGAAAAGGAACATCTATCCCTGCAATGCGTTCTGAGTTCATTGAACTTCCAAACAAGAGGCTAAGCCCGAAACGGGTAGCGCCCATGACAAGAATATTAATGGAAATACCTGCAACAATCTGATCGGCCTTGAGGGTGACCGTAATGAATGCAAAAAGCAATGCCACACAAAGACCACAAAGCAGGGCCAGAAGTACCCCTGCCACCGCCGATCCTGTCTGATATTGACCAAAAGCCGCACCGAAAGCTCCAATGAGAATCATCCCCTCCAGCGCAAGATTAACAACACCACCCCGCTCCGAAAAAGTAGCCCCTACTGAAGTAAGCGTATATGGCACAGCTAAACGCACAACTTGCAAAAGAATGACGACAGGCTCGATTCCCATTATTTATCAGTATGAAATATCCTTTCAGGTAGTTTTTACAGCCGGTTTTTTTATTAAATTTCCATTCGAATAAAAGTAATAAACTCTACCTGTTTTTTCGCCGCCACTCATGTTTTTTATCTTGCAAAGTAAAATAATTACTGCTTAAAATCATGTCAAAATCCGAGATTTCCAACGAAAGAGCTTCCCGCAAACAGTACATTTACAGTTTCTCCGGAGGGTCTTCTGAAGGTGATGCATCCATGAAAAACCTGCTTGGAGGCAAGGGTGCCAACCTTGCCGAAATGGCAAACATCGGCCTGCCGGTTCCTCCAGGATTCACCATTTCAACTGAAGTCTGTACACACTACTACGACAATCAGAAAAACTACCCTAAAAATCTTTTTGAACAGGATATCCCCAATGCCCTCCACAAAATTGAAGATGTTTTAGGGAAAAAATTTGGTGATCCCGAAAACCCATTGCTTGTCTCAGTCCGGTCAGGAGCAAGAGCCTCGATGCCTGGTATGATGGATACTATTCTCAATCTTGGTTTGAATGAAAAAACTGTAGATGGTCTCGCCAGAAAATCAGGGAACCCCCGATTCGCCTGGGACTGCTACCGCCGTTTTGTGCAGATGTACGGTGATGTTGTCCTTGATCTCAAACCCACCGATAAAAAACAGATTGATCCCTTCGAAAAAATACTTGAAGATAAAAAACACGAACTTGGTATAACGCTCGACACCGAATTTGAGGTTGAAGACCTTCAGGATATCGTTGCCAAATACAAAGCTGCCATACTTGAGAAAACCGGAAAAGTTTTTCCTGAAGATCCCAACGAACAGCTCATCGGGGCAATCGGCGCCGTCTTCAACAGCTGGAATAACGAACGGGCAATTGTCTACCGCAAGCTTAATCACATTCCCGGATACTGGGGTACAGCCTGCAACGTCCAAGCCATGGTCTTCGGCAACATGGGCGAAGATTGCGGAACCGGCGTAGCATTCACCCGCGATGCCGCTACCGGCGAGAATATCTTCTATGGCGAGTTTCTTATGAACGCCCAGGGCGAAGATGTTGTTGCAGGTACAAGAACTCCCCTTAAAATAGAACAGCTCAAAGCTGAAAACCCCGATATCTATAACCAGCTCGAAGAGATCCGTTCGATTCTCGAACACCACTACCATGACATGATGGACATCGAGTTCACCATTGAGAACAACAAGCTTTTCATGCTGCAGTGCAGAGTTGGCAAAAGAACCGGAATGGCTGCGGTCAAAATTGCCTATGACATGTATAATGAGAAGCTCATTGATGAAAAAGAGGCTCTGCTACGCATCGAACCCGAACAGCTCAACCAGCTGCTCAGGCCCATCTTCGACTTAAAGGAAAAACAGGCTGCTATTTCAGAAGGCAGACTCCTTGCAACAGGCCTTAATGCAGGCCCTGGCGCTGCAACCGGAAAAATCTATTTTAATTCCGTTGATGCTTATGAGGCCGGAAAACGAGGTGAAGCCGTCATTCTTGTCCGTATCGAAACCTCTCCCGAAGATATCAAAGGCATGAACGCCTCTGAAGGGATACTGACTGAACGTGGCGGAATGACCTCCCATGCCGCCCTGGTCGCACGTCAGATGGGCAAGGTCTGCGTTGTAGGATGCGGTGCGCTTAATATCGACTATCAAAAAGGAGAGATGCGGGTTCACGGCAACAGCACGGTGCTCTCCGAAGGCGATTATATCTCTATCGATGGCAGCACAGGTGAGGTGATTGCCGGAAAAGTAGCTACCAAAAACTCCGAAATCATTGAAGTCCTTGTCGATAAAACCCTCAAACCTGAAGATGCACCGACCTGGCCTATCTACAAACAGCTTATGGAATGGGCCGATAAATACCGCAAGCTCAACATCCGTACCAATGCAGATCAGCCTGATCAGGCTGAAATCGCCATTACATTCGGCGCCGAAGGCATAGGCCTCTGCCGTACCGAACACATGTTCTTCGGTGGAGAGCGTATTGACGCTATGCGCGAAATGATTTTAGCAGACGATATCGAAGGGCGCAAAAAAGCTCTTGAAAAACTTCTCCCCTATCAGAGGGATGACTTCTACGGACTTTTCAAAGCCATGGGCTCCCGTCCTGTAACTATCAGACTTCTTGACCCTCCGCTGCATGAGTTCCTGCCGCACACCGACAGTGAAATCAAAACCCTTGCAGGCAAGATGCACAGATCCTTCGAAGAGGTTAAAGGACTTATCAACGATCTGCATGAATTCAATCCCATGCTTGGTCTCCGCGGCTGTCGCCTCGGGATCCTTCACCCTGAAATAACAGTCATGCAGGTACGGGCAATTATCGAAGCCGCCTGCAGGCTTAAAAAGGAAGGTCTTGAAGTGGTTCCTGAAATCATGGTGCCACTGGTCAGCACAGTCAAAGAGCTTGAAATAACCAGTGAAATCATCCATAAAACGGCGCGAAGCGTCATTGCCGAACAAGGAACAGGAGTTAAATACCTGGTAGGTACGATGATTGAGGTACCACGTGCCGCCATCACCTCCGACCAGATTGCCACCGCTGCCGATTTCTTCAGCTATGGTACTAACGACCTTACCCAGATGGCGCTCGGTATGAGCCGCGATGACTCCGGCCAGTTCCTGCCGATTTACCAGCAGCAGGATATCTTTGCCCGTAACCCGTTTGAATCGATTGATAAAGATGGTGTTGGCCGACTGATCAGCATTTCTGCAAAAGAGGGCAGGGCTGTCAAACCGGGCCTTAAGCTCGGCATCTGCGGTGAACACGGCGGGGATCCGTCAACGGTCGAGTTCTGCCACGAGATAGGACTCAACTATGTTTCATGCAGCCCGTTCAGAGTCCCGATCGCTCGTCTTGCTGCAGCAAGAGCAGCACTGAAAAGCTGAACCAGCCCTATACAAAAGATCCTATCAAAAGAGAAAGGCGGCCAAGGCCGCCTTTCTCTTTTACTTTATACTCATCTCTCAGAACTCAGCACTCAGAACTTAGGACTAATGCTTAAGCTTCCTTTTTCTTAAAAAACATGCAGCCACCTTCGGCAACTACATCCTTGCCAAAACAAGTACCTGCCGCCGCATTATCAGCCTTTGGAGCAAAGCTCTGGCAATCCTGACATTGTTTACCTTTTTCGGCTTGCTTCTGGTAAATAATTTCCATATTGAATGTTGCTTAATGTTTTGCGTAATTATGAATCTAAAAAAGTATCAATCCGATTTTGACCAAAATGGAGATCGGACAGATGACCCAAATATAAAGCAGAAACATTTTTCACAAAGTTTTTTTTATAAAAAGAAACCATAGCCTTCATCTTACGGTTGAGCTAAGCATAATCATCCAGAGTTTGCGGTTGCACAGCCAAAAAAGAAAGAGAGAGAAAAAATACACATGGAATTCAGTCATATCAACATCAGGGGAGCAAGAGTTCACAACCTTAAAAACATCTCTCTTGATATTCCGCGCAACAAATTTGTCGTTATTACCGGTCTTTCAGGGTCGGGAAAATCAAGTCTTGCCTTCGACACCATCTATGCCGAAGGACAACGCCGGTTTATGGAAACACTCTCACCGTATGCCCGGCAGTATATCGGCAGCATTGAACGTCCTGACGTTGATTTTATCGAAGGACTTTCGCCAGTCATCTCCATCGACCAGAAAAGCACAAGCCGATCGCCCCGCTCAACCGTCGGAACGATCACTGAAATTCACGACTTTATACGACTTCTCTATGCCAAAGCCGGCAGACGCTACGACCCCGTCACCGGACACATGCTGCAAAAGCAAAGCGAAGAAAGCATCGCTGAAGCCATTCTCTCTCTGCCACCCGGTACAAAAATCCAGATACTCTCCCCTCTGGTAACCGGACGCAAAGGTCACTACCGCGAACTCTTTGAACGACTGCTCCTCAAAGGTTTTCTCCGCGTCCGCATTGACGGAAAATACCGTGAAATGGAAAAAGAGATGCAGATCGAGCGCTATAAAAGCCACTCCATAGAACTGGTTGTTGACGGTATCGTTATCGGTCCCGACTCGGAAGAGCGCCTGAAAAAAGCGCTCAAACTTGCCATCAGCATGTCAGAGCACAAATCTTCAGTTATCTGCGAACCGGTAGTAAGCGAGCTGAAAGAACTGACCTTCAGCACACGCTATGCATACTCGGACGGTTCTGTACCGGTCGATACCCTTGCTCCGAACCACTTCAGCTTCAACTCTCCCTATGGTGCATGCCCGGAGTGCAACGGTCTTGGAGAACTCATGCAGCTTTCAGGCGAACTGATGATCCCGGACTCAACACTCTCCCTGAACGAGGGTGGCATTGATCCGTTCGGCAAATCAGGAAAACGCAATCTCTGGCAGGTCATAAAAGCCATCACCCGGGAATTCGACTTCACCCTTGACACCCCGATTGCAGATATTCCAAAACAAGCGCTGGACATCCTGCTTAACGGATCAGGCAGCCGAACCTTTGACGTCAGCTACAGTTATTCAGGTCATGACACTCTCTACCCCCAGCCCTTTCAAGGAGCAATTCCTTATGTTGAGGAGGTCCGGAACAATGCCAGTACTCCCAAAGTTCGGGAATGGGCCGAAAGCTACATGATCCGTCAGCCCTGTCCCGCATGCAAAGGGGCAAGACTGCGTAAAGAGAGCCTTCTTGTGAAATTAAATGACCTCAACATAGCAGAATCAGAATCCCTTCCACTTCCGGAAGCTTTGGCATTTTTTACTGAACTGCCCGAAAAACTGACAGCAAAAGAGAGGCTTGTTGCAACTCCTGTGTTACATGAAATTATCAAACGCATTGAGTTTCTCCTTAATGTAGGACTCAGCTACCTCTCCCTTGACAGAAGCTCACAGACTCTCTCAGGAGGGGAAGCACAACGTATCAGACTCGCCTCGCAGCTCGGCTCTCAACTCAGTGGTGTTCTCTATGTGCTCGACGAACCGAGCATCGGACTCCACCAGCGAGATAACCATAAGCTTATCACCTCACTGAAACGCCTCAGAGACCTCGGCAACACCGTCCTTGTTGTCGAACACGACAAGGACACCATGCTCGAAGCCGATGAAATCATCGACCTCGGACCAGGAGCTGGAGAATACGGCGGTGAACTCGTTGCCCAAGGTCCAGCCTCATCGCTTGACCCCAACTCGCTCACGTCGAAATACCTTTCCGGCAGGCTGCAGGTCTTTTTCAAAGGTGAGGAAAAAAATGCAACAGACGATCAGCAATTCATTCGCTTAAAAGGATGTCGGGGCAATAACCTTCAAAACATCGATATCACTATTCCGCTGCGTTCACTGGTCAGCATTACCGGTGTCAGCGGATCCGGAAAATCAACGATCATCAACGAAACACTTTTTCCGATTCTCGCTCGTCATTTCTACCGTTCGAAACTGCTTACCTATCCCTACGACACCATCGAAGGGATCAGCAATATAGACAAGGTAGTCAATGTCGACCAGTCGCCGATCGGAAGAACACCACGGTCCAATCCGGCAACCTATACCGGAGCATTCACCTTTATCCGCGACTTCTTTACCCGCCTTCCCGAAGCGCAGATCAGGGGATACAAAGCCGGACGGTTCAGTTTCAATGTCAAAGGTGGCCGGTGCGAAGTCTGCCAGGGCGCAGGAACCCGGAAAATCGAAATGAACTTTCTGCCTGATGTCTATGTCCAATGTGAAAATTGCAAGGGTGAACGCTACAACCGCGAAACCCTGCTGGTCAAATACCGTAGCAAATCGATAGCAGATGTGCTTGAAATGACCATCACGGAAGCTGCAGAATTCTTCACCGACTTTCCCCGCATCCTCCGCATCCTCTCTACCATGCAGAGCGTGGGTCTCGGTTACCTCAAGCTCGGCCAGCCATCACCGATGCTTTCAGGCGGTGAAGCACAGCGCATCAAGCTTTCGTCAGAGCTTGCAAAAATTCAGACCGGCAAAACCCTTTACATTCTTGACGAACCTACGACCGGACTTCATTTCCAGGATATTCAGCACCTGCTCGAAGTTCTCCGTAAACTCGTTGACAAAGGCAACAGCGTGATTATTATCGAACACAACCTTGATATTATAAAAAACAGCGACTGGATTATCGATGTCGGCCCTGAAGGAGGATTCGAAGGAGGAAAAATAATTGCAGAAGGTACACCTGAACAGATTGCTCAAATGAAACACTCCTACACCGGCACCTTCCTTAACATGGAGATGACGCAAAATAACGGCCATGTTCCCGCGCCATTCCATCAAATAAATTCTTCGAAATAATCAAGGTCTTTATGGAAGGTTTCCTCAAGAGCTCCAAGCGAAAAGAAGGCCGCCGTAATACAAATGGCGCCAACAAGCAAAGCCCCTGATTCGAGCCCCAAAAAGCTCCGGCAGAACTGAAACAACATGGTAATCGGCACCACCATCCCACGAACAAGATTCGGTACTGTAGTTGCAACCGTTGCCCGCAGATTGGTACCAAACTGTTCGGCAGCAACGGTCACAAAAATAGCCCAGTAACCTCCTGCAAACCCAAGAATGGAACAAACAACGTAAAAGAATTGCGGGCTTTTGCTCCCTTGCAGAAAATAGAGCGCAACCGCTGCGACAGTGAGCAGCATAAACAACAGAATGACCTTTTTCCTGCTCTGTAAAAGCTGGCTTAACAGTCCACTTGAAAGATCGCCAAACACGAGGCCGAGATAGCAGTACATCACAGCATTTCCCGCTGAAACCGGCCCGGTAATATGCAGTTCAGCAGCAAATTCAGGTGAAAATGTAATAAGCACCCCAACCACAAACCAGATCGGCACCCCGATCATGATGGAATTGAGATAGCGGAAAAACCTCTTACGATCAGTAAACAAGGCAAGCATGTTGCCCCGGTTGATTCCGGTTTTTTCCTCCATCGCTTTAAACATACCCGACTCGGCAACCTTGACGCGCGCGGCAAGTAAAAGGAGGCCGAGACCTCCTCCGATAAAAAAAGCGTTATGCCACTCATAGGTGTTAGCCACGACGTTTGCAAGAATAGCTCCGGAAACGCCTATTGATGCGACAAGCATGGTGCCGTAACCGCGTATCCTGGTGTGCAGCACCTCTGACACCAGGGTAATACCTGCACCAAGTTCACCGGCAAGACCAACACCCGCAATAAATCTCAAGACGGCATACGCAGGGAGCGAGGAGACAAATCCATTCGCAATATTGGCAATGGAATAAAGCAGAATAGAAGCAAACATTATTTTCAGGCGCCCCTTTTTATCGCCCAGCCAACCCCAGAGAATTCCACCAACCAGCATGCCGATCATCTGCATATTCAACAGATAAACCCCGTAATCGATCAGTTCCTTCCCTGAAAGACCAAACGATTTCAGACTCGGCACCCTGACGATACTGAAGAGCACCAGATCATAGATATCGACAAAGTAACCCAGCGCTGCCACAATCACAGGTAGACTGAAAATGTCGCGAACCGAAGCATGCTCCTTAAGAACCAAAAAAAACTCCTTTACGGTTTAGTGCAAAAAACTTCCTCCTCATCCCTGAAGTCCTTCCAGTCCCTTACTAAAACCTATAATTCACAACCGCAGAAAATGCTTTTCAACTGATACAATACCACTATGCTCGGATGAATCACCATGCAAAGACTTTGTGCCAGTGGAAACCGGCATAAGCAAATCAGGAAAAATACTGACCTCTACTCCTTGCATAATGCTATCAAAATAAACCACTAACCGGGTCTCCCTGCCCTGTTTTACAACAACGCCTTCTAAATCCTTAAACGGACCTGCAATCACCCTGACCCTCTGCCCGGCAGGAAGAGAGACTACAACGCCATTTATCGCATCGGGTTCCCTTACCAGCTTTCTCAGCCACTCAATATCTTTTTCACCAATAACCGAAGGATGTTTACCAATCCCGATAAACTTCACCACCCCTTCAGTATCAAGCACATTAATATTATCCTTGCGAAGATCAATATTGACAAACACATAACCCCTGAACAATGGATCACTCACCTTCTTCCTTCTATCGCTCCATTGCTTCCATGTCTCAAGCAAAGGCAAAAAACTTGTAAGCTCCCGTTCAAGTAACATCTGATGCACTTTTTTTTCATGTCGTGACCTTACATAGACAGCGTACCATCTCAAATTCTGAACTTCAATCATGCAACCGGATATTATAATTTCTGGTAATAACGAAAAAGCCCGTCACTAACTAAGACTTCAGTGTTATCTCAAAGCAAAGGTAACAACTGCGTTTTATATTGCCAAGACAAAGCATTCAGTCACCCCCCACATACCAGAACGCAGCACTTCTTATCAGGATGATTTTGAATTTAATCTTCTGATAAATACTGTATTTATCGACAACACGTCTGAACTACGCTTTTAACTTTTCTTTTTTTTAGTGCTCTTCTCGCCTTAATAATGCTCACAACTGCTGGTCACCCTCAAGAAATGCACCTATTGCCTCATCAAATAATGCAGCGCAGAATTACAGCCTCGATGGTTTTTTTTTAAGCATCTATGGATGATCTCAGCAAACTGCATCTTCTGCATGGAGCAAATACCCATAGGATGCGTTCTTTTTTTCAATACCGGGGACGCATGAGAACTATGAGTCAACAGCAATGGATTGTTTCAGTGCAATGACCTTCTTTCTTACAGCATCACATGGCTCATTGATTTAATAAGTAAATGACATGGGTGTATAGGTTTACTAGTCGGCAAAGCATGAATATGATGTTTGTTGTCACTCTAATTCCAAATATCCAGCTTTATAACCCAAGTTGTGGCCAAAAATACGGCAGTTTATTTGCCAGAGAAGAAAAAGATATTCATCACTTCAGACCACAGTGATTTATAACCGTCTGCACCAGATATTCCACACAGGCATCTACAGTCTCGGTTGCAGTATCAATGATCAACTCTGCATCTTCGGGTGCTTCATAAGGCGAGGAGATCCCTGTAAAACAAGGCAGTTCACCTGAGCGTGCTTTTCGATAAAGCCCCTTAGTATCTCTTTTTTCGCAAATATCAAGCGCGGCATTCAGGTAGACCTCAACAAACTTCTCTGTTCCAATAATTGATCGGGCCATTTCCCGATCCTCTTGATACGGCGAAATAAACGACGTAATCACAATCAGTCCTGCATCTATCATCAGTCGAGCCACCTCAGCTACCCGACGAATATTTTCTGACCTGTCAAAGTGAGAAAAGCCAAGGTCACGATTCAGACCATGACGAACATTATCCCCATCCAATACACAACACATCATCCCCATGCTTATCAAACGCCTTTCCAAGGAATAAGCAAGAGTTGATTTACCGGAACCAGACAGTCCGGTAAACCACAGTGTCATCGATTGATGACCAAGCAGAGCCTGACGATCAAATGACGTCACTTGGCTGCTATGCCAAACAATTTCTTTTTTTACTTCACTGATTTTCACTATCTCCGCATAATTACTCGATTAACAAAAAAAATACTCCGATTGAAAATGATAACCACTATCCATCATTGGCATTCAAAGAAGTAGTTTTTCATGTAACTCCTGAGAGGTTAATGTTAAAGGAACAGACTTGCCATGTTGAGCAAACCAAGCCACATGCTCAGAGACTAAATCAAACCGCAGCATGTATGCATTTTTCGCTGGCAGTCTCAGTACTCCGCTGATGATAAACTCCTGACCAATTTCTACGGGTGGCTCATTAAGGTTGAAACGAGCATAGTTGAGGTTCACCACCGATTCGTCAGATGTTAGCAGCTGAACACCTAATTTGACTTGTCCAGCCTGAGCTTGTTCGGTCAACCACTTGCCCGAACCCGTATTTCGTAACGTTATGTTAAACCTTAACCCAGGTGAGTCCGCTATAGTCTCCGATACCAATGAGTTTAAGAATAATTCACCACCAAGACTCGTCAGTTGACGACTGTCCTTCTGTCCTTCTCCCTTTTGAAGGTAAAAGCACTGGGAATCGGTAACCTGATTAACCAAGCTCTTCAACAAACCATGTGCACGTTTTACACTTATTCCTTTATTACTCCATTCCTCAAACTCCGCAAACGACAGTTGCTGTGGCTGTTGAAACTGAATCAGAACTTCGGGAGGCCTCAGACCAACCTGAACCGCAATTTCAGCGATCTTGAACAGGCTTACATTGTTTTCAATAACTTTATACCGATTCATCTCAGTCTGGGACTCAATGGTCTGGGAATGCTCGGGACCAGGTTCCATAAAAGCTATACGCCCACCCTGCTTGAGCACTCTTGCAAACTCCTTTAATGTCGCCGCCTGATCGCGCACGTGGTGAAACGCTTCAAAACACACAATGCGATCAATGCTCTCATCGCTTAAAGGCAAACGAAACCCATCGTAACAATGAAAGTCCATAGTGCCATCACTCTTTACCCTGCGCGTTGCTTTAAGTCGCTCGGCGAGCCTGAGCGCTGACGGCGCTACATCAATGCCAATCGCATCGCAGCCCATTTGAGCCAATCCAAGCGTCAGCCAGCCGGTTGAACATCCAAAATCAAGTACCTTGGCACCCCGAAACAAGTCAGCAGCCTGTAACATGGTTCCCAGATGCATTGCAAGTTGCGGTGACTGGGCTGGATCTGAAAACGGTTTTTTATATTGAATAGAGTCAGTTGTAAAACGAGCAAAATATGCATCCGCCGTCTTTAGTAAATCGATATCGGAAAGTTGCGCAATTTTCTGTTTTACGTCAACGCTCTGATTCTGAGGGGCAAGGGATTTCTTTTTGGGTTTGACAAACTTTAATGAAATCATAGCTTATTGCGCATTTTGATTATGTCTGAATGTAGCTGTATTTGGCAATGCGTTCTTGAATCTGTATATCAACCGGGATAAAAAGATCGTCACTGGAAATCTTTGACTATACGATCGTCAATCACGATGTGGTGGATCACGATAGAAGTACTGGCATCGCCAATCTTCATACCTTGCGAATCCAAAAACTGCGCAGCAACCCTGAAATTATTGACTAACCCTCGCAGCAAGATCGGGTCGATGATACCAACGTAGAAACTACGCTCATCAGTCAACTTAAAAGTTTGCTCCTGAATCCCATTTACAGAGATTATGATAGCAATCGAACCCTTTGAGAAATCCGAGACGGTAATGCCACTCACATAAAAATTGCGTGCACTGCACAAACCGGAAACGACAAACTCAGCACTCTTCCAAATTGCATAACCATTCAAATCAGCTATGTAACGCAGCCCGTAAACAAAACATCTATTGGCAAGATCTGCATTGGGATCAGCTTCACCCAAATCGCGTGCCCAACGATATTCCTCGCGAAGCAACATGGCCTCAGCAATCACGCGTGCCGCAGTTTGGGGAGTAGCCAAAAAATCTGAGTTAAGCTGCCCGCTTAACAAACCGGCGTATGCCTGTGGTCCCTCATGCAACAATGTGCCCCACAAAGTACTTAACTCACGCTTGATTTTCTGCCTCCAGATACCAAACAAGAGGCGGCTGTTACGGTCGTTTTGCATGGCATTTACGTTACGGCTCATGCTGACATGGTGACGAATACGACTGTTGGTTGCCACGAAAATAGCTTTACCAGCGGCGCTCAACTTAAAGCACAGGTCAATGTCCTCACAGCCGTTGACAAATCGCTCGTCAAAGCCGCCCTGAGCCTCAAAATCAGCTTTACGGAGAAGTATGCACGCACCAGTTACAGCCAGTACTTTGGTATATGGAACACCCCCGTCGGCTATAGTTTGAATATGCCCAAATTGCGCATTTGCGTTCAGCTGTATCCCAGCATGATCGAGCTTTCCGTCTGCAACTCGGTATTGAATATTGCCCACCAGGCCTGCATTAAGTTTGAGCGACTGCAAGATTACCAACATTGGTTCCAGCCAGCCCAGCTCAAACTGCAGGTCATAGTTAAGCAGCCCTAGGAATTCGCCTTTTGCAAGCCGAAAGCCAGTATTGTTTGTAAAGGCGTAACCCTTGTTGCTGTCGTTCAAGACTGTCTTTATCCGTGGCTCCTTTAGCGTTTGAAGCCAGCTACGTGTGCCGTCGGTCGAGGCATCATCAGCAAAGATGATTTCGTAATCCAAGCCAGGCGGCAAAGAAGCCTGTAGTGACAAGAGCATGCCCCGGGTCTGCTCAAGATGATTGAATAGCGGCACAACGAAGCTGATAGATGGACCATGCCCAGCATGCAACCTTGATACCGTAGTTGAGTGCACCACAAGCGGTTGGTTAGTATGCGCCTTTGCAACGGCTTCTACCTTATGTGTTAACTGACCTCTTGTGCTTGGCAGGCTAGATTCATGGGGTAGCATGCCCTTCAATAACAATCCCAGTTCGAATGCGCGGTGCCGATAACAATGTCTTTGGATCACCAACTCACGCAACCGCATCAGGAGTCTGGCACGCTCTTCCATATTTCCAAGGTAAAAAGCCAGCAGCCTCAGAAGTTCCTCACTGCTTCGATACACTGGCAACAGTCCGTCGAAGGCATCATGCGATACCGATTCAGAATTGGTGATCACTAGGCAACCCGCTGCCAAGGCATCGAATACTCTGCTATTGGCTGCGCCCCAATTTTTAGTCACATGGTTCGCATCGTCGATGACGATCGTCGCCTGACGGTAGACCTCATGCAATTCATCGTAGGCCACAAAACCTCGGCAGAGTCTGGCAAGATGGGGCAACAACTCCCAATGCTTACCATAGATGGCACCCCGAAACGTATCCGGCAATGAAATCAATGCTGACACAATATCACGCTCTGCACCCCAGTAGTTGCCTGTAAACACAAAATCCCATACCGGTGAAGCTTGGCGCTCGTCAGTATTAAACCGCTTGAGGTTAGTGGCAATTCGAAGCACGTGTGCCCGTCTTCCTACTCGGCTGCTCATAAAGTTTGCAGCCAATTGGGATGACACCAAGTGCAAATCGTAATCCTGAATACAAGCGTTGCCGCACCAGCGTTCGAACCAATTTCTCGCCCACGCCACATTGACAAGTCCGGGCTCAGCACCATGAATGCAACGCAGGTCATAGTCATCAACCATCACAATCAGCAGGTTGATGCCTGCGAGCGCATACCAGTCATCACCTTTCGACAGAAACTCGATCTCCCACTCAAAACGATCGGACAGCGCCAGACCAAGCTCAGTTGCGGTGAACAAATCCCCCGCACAAGCGTCTCGGCCCTTCTCGGTCACTGCAAAGGCAACTTTCATTTATCGCTGCTGAACAAATTCAGGATGAACACTTTGACCATCATGTCACTCGGTTCGCTTCTTTGCCCAACATCACATCCTTAAGTGTATCTAGTTGCGCTTCGGCGCGAATCAACTCATCACGTATTTGACGTAGTTGTGGCTGCTGATCTTCAATCGCATGATCGCGATTTACTAAGGCGCTTCGTAGCACAGTGGCCAATTCTTCGAGTTTGCTGCAAAGAGTAAGAGCTCTTCGAGATGTCGACACTCGCTCAATAAATTGTTTCGACGAAACGATGGCTTTATGCTGCTCCTTGGTCACTTGATCAAGCTGAATAAGCCCTTCATTCAGTTGCGCCAACAACTGGCCGAATGCATTCCAATTCGAATCCATAGACTGTCGAGGAATTACTGCTCCGCGCTTTATCAGCTTGTTGCTAAGTACGCATGTTATAAAGCGTTTATAAGGTACGATCTCCAAAAGTTTGACTTCAAGACCAAGCCTGTCCGATATGTAATGATAGGTTTCACTGGACGGGAAAAAAAGGTGTTCAGGATAAACATATTCCGGGGTTGGCAATGGTGTTTGGAAAATGACCGTGAGCTCTGTACTGCATACACGAACTATCGATTCAATCAGTTCTATGCTGCCAGCAACGTGCTCAATGACATGCCAAAAAACAATAACTGTCGGATTTATGCTTTTTTCTTTAAGATATTGAGGAAATTTCCATGCATTAAGGGGAAAAAATACGTCATCAGGCAGTCCATAAGCTTTTCGCCCGGCGGCTACTAATTTTGACGAAAATTCGCATCCGAAAGCACAATATCCTTCATTGCGCAACGCCTTGAGCAGATGCCCTCGGCCAGCCCCGACTTCACAAACAATTTCGGTGTTCTTGTTACCGAAATATTCCGGATAGTCGTCAATAATGATTCTCCGTATGCTACGCGTATCATCAAGATACGATGAATCATAGGCCTCACTTATACCAAAGAATTCTTCGTGAAACAGTGCCTGCCTCTCCGCAGAAGACACATCCTTCACCTCATAATATGGGATAAATGCATGACAAAATGGGCACACTCGAAATGGAGTATAACCCCCCTCAACGCTGGGGAGGTGCAATTGTGGTACGTTTTGATATGGGACTTCACAAAACGCGCATTCTCCTGTTATGGGGGTGCTTAATTCGTAAGTGCTGTCCAAGAGGCTTTATCCTTATTTTTCAATTAGCTGAATCTACTTGCCATTAGACTGCTTCTACTCCACACCACCAAAGATAACAACCTAAATCACGATTATCTGTTTCACCAAAGGACTGCGCCGGGTTAACCAAGGTATCCACCACCCAGCCCAAGCGCAAGTAAGGCTGGTTCGGGTCTAAGGATTGGGCATAGATCACTCCACTATATATGCGCTGGTTCTCACTAAAGGAATCGCAGCGAACGGAACTTAATGGAATAGCCTCACCGTTGACTGTAAATCGGAAATGGGCAAGTTGCTCAAAAGTATAAAAGCCGACGCGAAACGTCACTATATAGGTCATATTGTAATCTAATGCGATATCGATTAGCCCCTCGTTCGATGCGGACCAACGCGCCCAATTTCCATCAGGCAAATTCTCTCGGCCATGCCAACCATAGGCATAGGCGCCATCTTTGGGGGTGTAGTGCCAGCTCCGCAATGCCGGCGCAGAAGCAAACAGTGAACGGTACCTTGCCTCCAATTGCTCTGAAGTTAGTTCGGCAATGCGCGCATTCAACAACGATCCAGCTTCCTCATACAGTTTCAGGTCATACCTGTTAATTTCCCTAAGGCAACTGAGCGCGGAGTCAGATAGCGTCGACGGCACACGGGTAGCCCGATTTGCATGCCCCATGGTGACTTGGCTCGAAAGAACCAATTGATCGGCAAGCAATAACATGCTGTCGTTCATACGTTCGACAATACCAATCACATCAAATTGTTCCAAACTTTCACATGCGCGCTGAAATGCCAATTCAATACACGAGCCATTAATCCAGGTTTCGGCTGATTCAGCATTCACTTGAACACGATCGATGAAATACTCACGATCAAGATTTTCAGCACCTAGATATCGGGTCTGCATGTTGGCCATTTCGAAAAGTCCATCGGGCCGATGCAGAAACGTATCAAGATCACATTCTTCAACATTGGAGTGACAATAAGCGGAACTTGTACTCTGCAGATGGTGGAAGTGCGATATTGAGCGCGCCAACGGTTCGCGCAGAAAAGTCACTTTGGTATAACGCCGAGATGGTAGCCAATCGAGTACTGATAGCGGATAGTGGCCAGCCATGAAATCCATCTCGGTCAATTCCCATACAGGAGTCTTCAGTAAGTCGTCGACTAACCAAGACTTGCACACGCGCGACTCTGGATACAATCCTTCGATAACTCCACGCAATGAGGTGCCGGCTGTTTTTGGAATATGTAGAAACAATACTGGATGCACCTGAAATCAATTATAGATAAGTGTAGACGGGTCTATAAAATTGCATTTTTTTTGCCAGAATTATATACATTTAAAC
>Ga0118677_10002217_pt1 | contig 39496 bp, 26 predicted proteins | sample AliMusrvi5mmetaG_FD_86154 | JGI IMG/M metagenome (GOLD analysis project Ga0118677, IMG submission 86154) | reverse complement strand
TGGTGAAGGGGCTCGGCGCGCGCGTCATCGAGATCGAGGCGCCGTTCGACCCCGAGGGCGGCGCCTATGCCGCTGCCCATGCCGCGCATGATCACGGTCACGGCCATAGCGGCCATGACCATGCGCACGACCATCACCATGATCACGGTCATCATCATGACCACGGTCATCACCATGACCACGCGCATCATCATGGCCATGATCACCATCACCATGATGAGCATTGCGACCACGAGCATCACCACGGCGACACCCATGCTCATGACCACAAATAGTGCGCCGCCGCCGGAGGGAGGAGCAGTGGCGGCCGGCGACGTCACCGATGCCGCTACCTTGCGCGACTGGCTGTCGGCGATGCTGACCGATGGCGCCGGGTTTTGCGACGCCGTGCTTCTTGCGCAGATCCACCGCGCCGTCTCGTCGCACGACGATGCTGCCTTGCGCGACATTGCCGAGCTTGCCGCCGCCTTCGTGCCCTCGCGCGAGCGCCAGCTCGAGACGACGACGCAAGGCCGCGCTTTCATTGACATCTCGCGCGCGGCCTGGGCCTGCGAGGGTCTCGACGAAGTCATCGCGGCTTGCGGCGGTCCGATTGTCTATCCCGTCGCGGTCGGCCTCGTCAGCGCGGCGCATGGCATTCCACTGCAGCCTGCGCTGCATGCTTTCCTGCACGCTGTCGTCTCCAACTGGATTTCGGCCGGGGCCCGCTTGATCCCGCTCGGCCAGACCGACAGCCAGCGCGCGCTGGCGCAGCTTGAGGCGGATGTCGTCGCGACCGCCAAACGCGCCATCGCGGCTTCCCTCGATGATCTCGGCAGCGCCACCTTCCGCGCCGATCTCGCCTCCCTTCGCCACGAGACGCAATACACGCGGCTGTTCAGGTCATGAGCGCCCAACGCAAGGAAGCAGCAAATGGCTAAATCCCACGGTCCCCTGCGGGTCGGCGTCGGCGGGCCCGTCGGATCGGGCAAGACCGCGTTGATGGACCTGCTCTGCAAGAACATGCGCGAGCGCTACGACATCGCCGCGATCACCAACGACATCTACACCAAATGGGATGCCGAATTCCTGGTGCGCTCGGGTTCGCTGACGCCGGACCGCATCGCTGGTGTCGAGACCGGCGGCTGTCCGCACACCGCGATCCGCGAGGACGCCTCGATGAATCTCGCCGCGGTCGCCGACATGCGGGCGAAGTTTCCCGCACTCGACCTGGTGTTGATTGAATCCGGAGGCGACAACCTTGCGGCGACTTTCTCGCCCGAGCTTGCCGACCTCACCATCTACGTCATCGACGTCGCCGCCGGTGACAAGATCCCGTCCAAGGGCGGTCCCGGCATCGTCAGGTCCGATCTTCTCGTCATCAACAAGATCGATCTCGCGCCGCATGTCGGTGCCTCGCTGGAGAAGATGGACACGGATGCCAGGCGGATGCGCGGCGAGCGGCCCTTCGTGATGACCAACCTGAAGAAGAGCGATGGCCTCGACCGCATCGTCGCTTTCATCGAGGCCAAGGGCGGCTTGCGCAGCGCGCCCAGGGCCAGAGCCGGCTAACCGTTAACCAATCCTCATTGCCGACACACCACCGGTGCAGGTTCAGCGCGGTTCTAAACGTCTGCGGGAACCAAATTCCGCCAGCGCCGTTAAGGACTTCCGGCCTCGCGGTGACCAAGGTGTGGCGCCCGGTGTGCCTGTCCGCATTACGCCAACTTCAGTTGCGTCCCGATGACCACTTCGCCAATATCCCGCGCGATTTGCCGGCGGGCATTTCACTGCCGCCGTCATGGCGGCACCTTTAGCAAGCGTCGCTTGATTCGTTATCAACCTTTCATTCCCGAGTAAGCGAGTGGTTCGGCTGGGTTTCATCGTCGGTCTGATCGGGCTGATCGGGGTGCTGCTCTCCGGCGCAGCGGCATGGCGCGTGCACCAGCAGGAACTCGTGATCGACGGCATTGCGCTGGCGCGCGCCGTCGACGTCAATGCGAGCCTCGTGCAGGACCGTCTCACCGAGCGCGAGCTGCTCGCCCGCGTCGCGTCCGGGCTCTTCCGCGCACCGGCCACCGTGAAGGCCAACATGCTGCAGCCGCTGCGCTCGGCGATCTATGCCTTCAAGACCGATTTCGTCGTCGCCGCCTGGATCGCGCGGCTGAAGCCGAGCGAACTCGAAGCCGCCCAACGCGAGCTGAAGAACGAGAGCTTTTCCAACCCCACGATCCGGGATTACGAGGACCGGCCGCTCGACCTCAAGGCGGTCGACAAGCCGGTCAACGTCGTGATGGATCTCGAGCCGCGCGCGCCCGACACCATCACCATCCCCGGCCGCGTGCTCGATCGCCATTCCATCGTGGGTCCCACGCTGGAAAAGGCCAAGGCGGATGACAACGGGCGGCCCAAGGTGATCATTGCCAAAACCTTGATTGCCAAGGGCATCCCCGAAGTGGCAGGCACCGCCAAGGGCCACGGTGAGGGCGGCGCCAAATTCAGCACCGCCGCGCGCGCCGGCCTCGGTTTGCCGGCCGATGAATTGTTTTATGTCGCGCCGGAAGTCCGGGCGTATTTCGCCGAGCGCAAGGTCGCCCTCAAGCGGCAGTTCGAGGCCTGGCAGGCGCTCTACGATGCCTGGGCCGAGGCCAATCCGGCGCTGGCCGCGGAACTAACAGACGGCGTGGCGCAAGCCGTGCCGGTCGATCTTAGCGAACGGATTCCGGCGTTTGCGGCGGATTTCAAGGATGCCACGCGCGCGGCGGGTGGCGTGGTCATCAACGCGGTGGCCAAGGCCATGCCGCATCTCCTAACAGGCAGTGCCGACCTGTTCGGCTCCACCAAGAATTATATCACCGGCGGCGGCGATTTCTCACGGCATAACCGTGACGGACGCAACATTTGGTTTGGCATCCGCGAGCATGCGATGGGCACCATCTGCAATGGCATCGCCTACGATGGCTTGTTCCGTCCGACTGCCGCGACGTTTCTGGTATTCGCCGATTACATGCGTGCCTCCATCCGCCTCGCCGCGCTGGCCGGCTTGCCGGTGACCTACATTTTCACCCACGACTCGGTGGGGGTGGGCGAAGACGGGCCGACCCATCAACCGGTGGAAACCGTGAGCGGTTTGCGCATCATTCCCAATCTCGATGTCATCCGCCCGGCCGATGCCGAGGAAACCGCCGGCGCATGGGTGGTTGCCATGCACCGCTCCGACGGACCGACCGCGTTGATTCTAACACGCCAAACGGTGCCCCTGATGAATGAATTGTCGGTGGCGGCGCGGCGCGATGGCGTGCTGCGCGGCGGCTATATCGCCCGCCGCGAAACCGCGGATCTCACAACAATCCTGTTGAGCTGCGGCTCCGAATTGCAGCACGCGATGGCCGCCGCCACCACTCTCGGAGCGGGCGTCCGCGTCGTGTCCATGCCCTGCTTTGAGCGCTTCGACCGCCAGAGCCCCGAGTATCGCGAAAGCGTGCTGCCGCAGGGTTGCACCCGGCGCGTGGCCATCGAGGCGGGAGTGAGCGGCTTGTGGTGGAAATACGTCGGTGCGGCCGGCAAGGTGTTAGGGATTGACCGCTTCGGCATGAGCGCCCCGGCCCCGCTCGTGATGCAAGATCTGGGCATGACTGCCGAGCATGTTGTGGCGGCGGCCAAAGGCATGTAAGCGTTGGTGACGACGCGCCGGGGGGCGTCGGGATCGGAGCTACCTTTGGGGTTACACTGCCGGCGGGACGCCGCCGCTCCCGGTGAAATCCGGACAAGAATCACGGTCCACCGGCGATCCGCGCGAATCGGTCCTTGCCTGGCCCGTCTGATGAAATTATGCCTGTCCCGCCGTATTGTGCAGCCGTTCCCGGCCATGTCCTCCGACAATTCCATACCCCTCAATACCCTGGCAGGTGGCACGCAAGCGTCTTGCCCTGCCGTGGCGCCGTGGTTGGTCACCTGCCTGGCGGGGTGGCTGCTGCTTGCCGGCTGCGGCCAAAAGAAGCGCACGGCCGAGGCTCCGGCACGCGCGGAGGCCCCGCCCGCCGAATCGCAAATCCAGTCCTGGCCGATGACGCGCGGCGGCAAGGCGCTGCAAGGGCGGGTGTCCGACCGGGTTCCGCGGCAACCGGTGGTGGAGTGGACGTTCCGCGCGAAAGGTGCGGTGACCTCGGAAGCCGCGGTCGCCAGCGGTGTGTTAGTGTTCGGCACCGACGAGGGCATGGTGATTGCCGTGGACTTGAAAACCCGCAAGGAACGCTGGCGCGTGGCCACCAAGGATACCGTCGAGGCCTGCCCGGCGATTGCCGCGGACCGCGTGTTCGCCGGTTCCAACGACGGCCTGTTCCGCGCCCTCGATCTAACGAACGGCCGGGAGCTGTGGCACCTCAAGGGAGAGGAGAAGTTTCCCACCGGCGGCACCTTGCTGCGCAGCCCGGACGACACCGAGGACTGGATCCTGGTCAATGGCTATGACGGTGTCTCGCACTGCCTGCGCACCAAGGACGGCTCGGAGGTGTGGCGGCATACGGCGGAAAACTATATCAACGGCTCGCCCGCGATGCTGGACGGCGGCCTGGTGGCATTTGGCGGCTGCGATTCGGTGATTCACGTCATCCATCTCAAGGACGGAACCCAGATGCACAATCTAACCACCGATGCCCAGATCATCCGCTCGCTGGCAAGTTGGAATGGCACGCTTTACGGGGTGAATTACGCCAACCAATTGCTGGCGGCCGCGGCCACCGCGGAACAGCCGGCCTGGGTGTATGAGAACGACGGCGCCCAGTTTCTAACATGCCCGGGAGTGGACGAGGCGCGGGTCTATGTCGGTTCGCGCGACAAGCACTTGCACGCGGTGGACCGGCTCAGCGGCAAAGTGGTGTGGAAGTTCAAGACGGGCGGGCGGGTGGAAAGCTCGCCGCTGGTGTTTGACGACGCGGTGGTGTTCGGTTCCAGCGACGGCCGTCTTTACGCGGTGGACAAACAGGATGGCCGGGAAATCTGGCGGCTCGACCTCGGCGAGAATCTGGCGCTCGCACCGGCCTTTGCCGCGGGAAGAATCGTGATCGGGGGCGGCGAGGGCACCGTGTTTGTCATCAACGGAAGGGATCCGAAATGAACACCCCGCTGAAAATCGCTTTTCTAACACCCGGCACCGGCGGTTGGTATTGCGGCGCCTGCATGCGGGACAACGCGCTGGCCAAGGCGCTGCGGGCCGCCGGTCACGAGGTGTCCCTGTTGCCGATGTATCTGCCCTTGCAGTTGGACGAGGAAATGTTGGAAAACTCGCATGTCGCGCCGGTGTTCTTCGGCGGGATCAACGTGTTCCTGCGGCAGAAATTCGCCTGGTTCCGGCGCAGCCCCGGCTGGCTCGACAAGTTGCTCAACCACCCGCGCCTGCTCCGCGGCGTGGCACGCCACAGCCACATGACCTCGGCCCGCGAGCATGGCGAACTGACGTTGGCAATGCTGCGCCCGGAAGACCGCCGCTTCGGCAAGGAGGAGGATCAACTCTGCGCCTGGCTGGAACAGGAATCTCCCGACATCCTCTGCCTCTCCACGGCCCTTCAGGCGGGCATGATCCGCACGCTGAAGCAACGCTTGAGTGCGAAGGTGATCTGCTGCTTCCAGGGTGAAGACACCTTTCTCGATGGCTTGCCAGAGCCCTGCCGCGACGCCTGCTGGCGGGAATTGGCGCTGCGGGTGCGCGAAGCCGACGCACTGATTTCACCAAGCGTGTTCTATGCCGATTTGATGAAAAGCCGGCTCGGTCCGGATCATCTAACCATCACAGTCATGCCTAACGGAATCAACCTGGACGGCTATGTGCCGCTGGCTGACAAGCCGGGGCCGCCGGTGATCGGATTTCTGGCGCGGCTGAGTCGTGAGAAGGGGTTGGAGGTCATGGTGGAGGCCTTCATCCACTTGCGAACCGTGCTCGGTGACTGCTCGGCGCGCCTGCATCTGGCCGGTGCCGCCACCGCCGAAAACCAAACCCTGATCAAGACGCTGAAGCAGCGTCTTGAGGCGGTCGGTCTATCTGATAAGGTGCGCTGGCAAAGCAACATTTCGCGCGAGGCAAAGAGCGCGCTGCTCCGTTCGCTGACCTTGTTCTCGGTGCCGGCAACCTATCCGGAGGCTTTCGGCTTGTATGTGATCGAAGCCATGGCGTCCGGGGTGCCGGTGGTGCAACCGGCCACGGCCTCCTTTCCCGAGATCGTGGCGCACGGCCGCGGCGTGCTGGTGCCCTCAAGGAGCGCGGGCGTCCCGCCCGCGTCTCCCGCGTGTATGGATGCCATTGCCCTGGCTCTTGCCTGGCACGATCTCCTGCAACAACCTAACAAGCTCCGCGAGCTTGCCGCTGCGGGTCGCCGTGCCGCCGAGGAGTTCTACGACATAAGCGTCATGCGGGACCGGTTCCTCGCGCTGGCGGGAGAATTGCTTGGACGTGGCGCGGGCATTCTGCCCGCGGGCTTGGAATCCGGGCAACATGCCCGGACCACGGGTGGCACCCCAGGCGACAATCGCCCTCCCGCAAGTTGACATCACCGTTTCCCCGACCGACGAATCTCCCATCACCGCAATGCCTTCCCTCACCATCGACCACCAGCGCATCGACGCCCAGCCGGGAGAAACCATCCTGCAGGCCGCGCGTGCGGCGGGGATTGAGATTCCGACCCTGTGTTACCTCGAGGGCTTCGAAGCGGGCGCCTCATGCATGGTTTGCGCCGTCAAACTCAAGCACAACGGCCAGTTCATTCCGGCCTGCGGGTCGCGGGTCGTCGATGGCATGGAGCTTGAACACGACACCCAGGAAGTGCGCGACACCCGCCGCATGGCGCTCGAGTTGTTATTCAGCGATCACCTCGGCGATTGCCTGTCACCCTGCCAGCGGATCTGTCCGGCGCACCTCGGCATTCCGGCGTTGCTCAGGCACCTGCGTGCCGGCGAGGTCGGCTTGGCGGCCGCCTCGGCCCGCCGCGATTTGGCGCTGGCCGGTATTCTCTGCCGGATTTGCCACCGCCCGTGCGAACACGGTTGCCGCCGCGGCGTCCACGACGAGGCGGTTGCCATCGCGGACCTCGTGGCGCATGCCATCGATACCGAACTTGCCGCCGGCGAACCCCGGCCGCCAGCCCATCCGCCGGCGCGACAGGGCAAAGTCGCCATCATCGGGTCCGGCTTCACCGGCCTGAGCGCCGCCTGGTTTCTCGCCCAACAAGGCTACGCCAGCACGGTGATCGACGAGAATTCGCTGCCGGCCACGACGCTGCGTGCCGCGTATCCGGATCTTCCGCCCGGACTTCTCGAGGCAGAACTCCGGCTCCTCGAACGCGCCGGCGTCGTTTTCCGCAACACGACCCGCATCAATGACGCCGCCGCCATCGCCGATCTAACAAACGAATTCGACGCCATCCTGCTCGCCACCGGTCCCGTCTCACACACGCAAGCCGCCGCCCTCGGGTTGGCCGCCGACGGCCACAAGCTCGCAACCGACAAACATACCATGATGACCTCGTGTGGCGGTGTGTTCGCCGCCGGCCGAGCCGTGCGCCCGAACGGCCAACCGGTCAGTTCGGTCGCCGATGGCAAAGCGGCGGCGGTCTGCATCCGGCAGTACCTAACAAACGAGCCGGTGCTGCGTCCGGCCAAGCCCTTCAGCGTCTTCATGGGCAAGGTGCTTGACGCGGAGATGAATGATTTCATGCAGGAAGTGAGTGGTGCCGGGCGCAGCGACGCCAAGGCGATGGTGATCGACATCGGCCGTGCCATCGAGGAATCCAAGCGCTGTGTGCAATGCAATTGCGCCAAGGCCGACGTCTGCAAGTTGCGGCAACTCGCCATTGAGTTTGATGTGAACCTACACCGCTTCAGCAGTGGCGAGCGAATGCGTTTCCAGCGCAACGTCGAGCATCCACTGGTGCGTTTCGAGGCAGGCAAGTGCATTCGCTGCGGCAACTGCATCAAGGTCGCCGGCGATTTCCAAGAGGCGCTCGGCCTGACCTTCATCGGGCGCGGCTTCGACGTGCACCTCGGCGTGCCATTCCACGAGTCGCTGCGCGACGGAATGTTAGAAGCGGCTCGCGCCGCCGTCGCCGCCTGCCCCACCGGCGCCCTCACGCTGCGCGAGGGCGTGGACGAGTGAGCGGACGTGGCATGGGCTGCGGTGCCTCGGCACCGCTTTTCGGCGGCGCGGCGGCCTTGTTTGCCGGGCTGCGGAGCGTCGTCCGGAATGCGGTGGAAAGCGCCAGGCCGCCTTGACTGACAGGTCTTCATGCGCAAGGCTGTAGTCACACCTGCCAACCCCAACCCAGACCGTGAAGACCATTCTCCCCGTTTTTTCCGCCTTGCTGCTTTCGCCGCTCACCGCGCTCCACGCCGCCGAGCCACCGGCACCATCGGCCAAACCCAAGGCCGCCGCCAAGACTCCGGCCCAATGAATGCGTCCCGCGTCGTCCCGCTGCTCGCCGCGCTTGCCTGCGGCCACCTCGCCGCCGCACCCGCGCCCAAACCTAACATTCTATTCCTGCTCGCCGACGACTGGGCCTGGCCGTTCGCCTCGTGTCTTGGCGCTCCGGGCATCCAGACGCCGACCTTTGACCGGCTCGCGCGCGAAGGCGTGCTGTTTCGCAACGCCCACGTCGCCGCGCCCTCCTGCTCGCCATCGCGCGCCGCCATGCTCACCGGCCAGTGGCACTGGCGGCTCGAGCAAGGCGCCAACCTCCACGGTTTCATTCCCGCCAAGTTCGCCGTCTATCCGGATTTGTTGGAACAGGCCGGCTATTTCGTCGGTCTCACCGGCAAGGGCTATGGCCCCGGATCTAACAAGGATCGCCCGCGCAATGCCGCCGGCCCTGATTTCAAGAACTTCGATGCCTTCCTGGCCGCCCGCCCAAAGAACCAGCCGTTCTGCTTTTGGTTTGGCAGTCATTTCCCACACCGGCCTTATGTCACCGGCAGTGGTGTGAAGGGCGGCATCGACCCCGCCAAGGTCGTCGTCCCGCCCTATCTGCCAGATAACGATACCGTGCGCCGTGACATTTGCGATTACTTCCTTGCCGCACAGACCTTTGATCAGCAGGCCGGCGAAGCCATAGCCGCGCTCGAGAAGTCCGGTGAACTCGACAACACGCTCATCGTCATGACCGGCGACAACGGCTGGCCGTTTCCCCGCAGCAAGGCCACCTGCTATAACACCGGCACCCGCCAACCGTTCGTCGTGCGCTGGGGTGCCCGTGTCAAGCCGGGCCGCGTGGTGGACGATTTTGTCAGCCTCGCGGATCTCGCCCCGACATTTCTAACCGCCGCCGGCCTGACCCCACCGCCAACCATGACCGCGCGCAGCTTCCTCGCGGTCCTGCTCGCCGAAGCCTCCGGCCAGGTCGATCCCGCGCGCGACCACGTCCTAACCGGCATGGAACGCCACTATGTGAATGGCCGCGCCGACGGCGACCAGCGCAACGTCGGCTACCCGATGCGCTCGATTGTGACCAGGGATTTCCATTTCATTCGCAACTTCCATCCGAACCGCTGGCCAGCGGGCGATCCACCAGCCGGCCCACTGCCCGGCTTTGACAAGGCGGCCAACAATACCGGCGCGGCGTTTGCCGATGTGGACGCGGGACCGGCCAAGGCATGGATCGTGACGCATCCCGACGACTCGGCATTCGAGCGGGCCTTTGGCAAGCGCCCGGCACGCGAGTTGTTCGACTTGCGCAAGGACCCGTTCGAACTGCACAATGTCGCCGACGATCCCGCTTACGCCGACACCCTCAAGGATATCGACGCCCGGCTGATGGCCGAGTTGAAGACCACCGAGGACCCGCGGGTTGCCGGGGTGGAGTTGGATCGCGGCCGATCCGCCCAGGATAGCCCTTGACCCGGAAGCCTCGCTAGAGGATCTACTGACATCCCATTGCCCGTGCAAATCGGACACGCCTGTCTAGGATCTTGACAGGGTTCCGCAAGAGGCCACGATTTCCGGCATGAAACACGGTTTCCCGATCCTCGCGATGGTGTTGTTTGTTGCCGCCACCAGCGTGAACTGGGCGCCCAACGCGGAGGAACTCAAGTGGCTTCAGGCGCCGGCAGTCAACGGCCATGGCACCACGCTGACCGCAGTGTTAGACACGCCGGTCCCCGAGGACAAGAACCTGTTGTGGTGTGCCACCCTGCAAATGGCGTGGGATCGGGCGGGAAAAGATCTCGGCCTGCCGATTCTGCTCGAGCCGCCGTCGAAGTTGGCGGACGCGCTCAATGGGCATCCGTTTGATTCGCGCTGGGTGGACAGCAAGGCGACGTTCGTGACCGGTGGCCGGGTAGACGCGGGAGTCCTGACGAAAATCGACGATGGCGCGCGTGCGCTCGCCGGGAGGGAATCCAAAGTGCTCAAGTATCTCACACCGGGCCTTGACAGGACTGATCTGGTCTTCTTCGCGATGATTCACAAGGAACTGCAATTTGAGAAGCCGTTTGGCCGCCTGGGCAAGTGGCCGCTTGGCGGCCACAAGGTGCCGTGCTTTGGCTTCATGCCCGAGCAAAAGGAAACGGCGGCATTGCAGAAACAGGTGAAAGTCCATCACTATGTCTCAAAGGATGACTTTGTGATCGAACTCATCAACAAAGACGGCGATGAGCAACTCCTGCTCGCCCGCGTGCCCGAGCCCCATACGACACTTGAAACACTGAGCGGCGGAGTGGTCAAACAACTCCTGCCCGAAGCCCCGACCGCCACGCACGGCGATTTGCTGATGGTTCCTAACATCGTTGTGGACGAAGTGGCACGCTTCTCGGAATTGGAGGGGCGGCGCGTGAAAGACAAAGCCGATCTCATTTTGAAACAGGCCCTCCAATCGATCGAGTTCAATATGGACGAAGCGGGAGTGAAGTTGTCCAGTGAGGCCGCCATCAGTTTCGGTTGCTCGGCACAAATGCAGGTGGAACCCCGCCTGCTGGTGCTCAAACCGCCGTTCGTGCTGCTGATGAAGCGTCGGGACGCACCTCAACCCTACTTCGTCGCCTGGTTTGCCAATGCCGATCTGTTGCGGGCGAAGTGATTTCAGTGTCCACATGTCCCAGACCGCACAAGGTCTCGGCGGTGGTCATGCGGACATCCGGGGCCGGATGGAGGTCCCAGACGAAGGACAACGCGAGGGCCGAAAAATTTCCCGCGCTCTTCGCGTGCTTCCAGCCATCCTTGGAGCTTACCCGACTGCATGGATAAAGCGCCGATCCGGAGTCCACCTCTTGCCAACTGCGGATTTGGGATTGAAATTCCGCCTCCTTTCGCCATGCTGCCGCTCGGCACCCGCGGCAGGTGCCCTCCAATGCCGAGCCGCCGGAGTCCATCCAGCACCCCGTTTCCACCCCATGTCACTCGTCACCCAAGTGCGCAATGCCGGCGTTGTTGGCGCCGGCGGCGGCGGCTTTCCCGCCCACGTCAAGCTGGCCGCCAAGGCCGACACCGTGATTGCCAACGGCGCGGAATGCGAGCCGCTGCTGCATAAGGACGCCGCCGTGCTCCAATACCGCGCTGCGGAAGTGGTGCGCGGCATCCTGTTGTGTGCCGATGCCGTCGGGGCTGCCGACGCGGTGGTCGCCATCAAGGCCAAGAAAAAACACGCGGTGGCCGCCGTCGAAGCCGCTTGCGCCGGCACCCGGGCGCGGGTATTTTTGTTAGATGACTATTATCCCGCCGGTGACGAATACGATTTGGTTTACTCGGTGACCGGGCGGCTGATCCCGCCCGCCGGATTGCCGATTCACGTGGGCGCCGTGGTGCAGAACGTGGAAACATTGGCCAACATTGCCGCCGCCGCCGAGGGACGGCCGGTGACTCACAAGACAATCACCATCGCCGGAGCGGTGGCGGAACCGGTGTCCTTCGAGGTGCCGCTCGGCATTTCGCTGCGCGAGTGCATTGCCGCCGCCGGCGGTGCCACCGTGGTTGATCCGGTACTCGCCATCGGCGGCATGATGATGGGCGAAACCACCGACGATCTCGACCGACCCGTCACCAAGACCACCGCCGGCGTGATCGTCCTGCCGCGCGACCATCACGTGATGCAGCGCAAGTTCAAGCCCCCGCAGCAACAGGCCGCCATCGGCAAGTCCGCCTGCGACCAGTGCCGCTATTGCACCGAGTTCTGCCCGCGGTTTTTGTTAGGATATGCGGTGGAGCCTCACCAGGTGATGCGCACGCTGGGCTTCACCGGCACCGGCGCGGAGCGCTTCAGCGCGTGGGCCGCCCTGTGCTGTTCCTGCGGCCTGTGCACGCTCTATGCCTGCCCCGAACAACTCTATCCGAAAGAAGCCTGCGACGACTCGAAAGCCGTCCTGCGTGCCAAGGGATGGAAATGGACCGGTGCCACCAGCATCGAGGCCCATCCGATGCTCGACGGCCGCCGGGTCCCGATCAGGAGCCTGATGCGCCGCCTCGGCATCGAGAACTACGACCATCCGGCACCGCTGCGGGCGGGTGTTCTAACAACCAAGCGCGCCGTGCTGCCGCTCAAGCAACACGCCGGCCCCCCGGCCCTGGCGAAAGTCGCCGCCGGCCAAGCCGTCGCCGCCGGCCAGGTCCTCGCCGAACCCGCTCCGGATGCCCTCGGCGCCATCCTCCACGCCCCCTTCGCAGCCACCGTCGAGGCGGTCAACGAGCATGCGATCATTCTCCGGATCTAACAATCACTACCCTTTAACTCAAGCACCAAATTCAAGTGGGCGCGCCGAGGCCGTCACGCCCTACCACCAACCTCCGACCTCCGCCCACGACTACACCCATGAACGACCGCGCCATTGGACTCATCGAACTCACCAGCGTCGCCGCCGGCTTTCTCGTTGCCGACACGATGCTCAAGGCGTCGAACGTGAAGCTGCTGCTGTCGCGCTCGATTTGCTCCGGCAAATACATGGTGTTGATCGGCGGTGATGTGGCGGCCGTCGGCTCCGCGGTGCATGCCGGATGCTCGGCCGCCAAAGGTTGCCTGATCGACCAGTTTGTCATTCCGAAAGTCCACCCCGATGTATTCACCGCGCTCGCCCGCTCCAGTCCGGTCGAACTGACCGGTGCCTTGGGCATCCTCGAATCATTCAACGTCGCCAACCTGATCGAAGCGGCCGACACCGCGGTCAAGGCCGCCAACGTCACTTTGTTAGAGATTCGGCTGGCGATGGCACTCGGAGGCAAGGCCTTCGCCACCTTCACCGGCGATGTGTCCTCGGTGCAAGCTGCCGCGGATGCCGGTCGCGCGGTGATCGCGCAAGCCGGCTTGCTGGTCAACGCGGTGGTGATTCCCCGGCCCCATCCCGACGTCTATCGCGAGCTGATCTAACTAACCACCTCGGTGCCGATGCCGCCATCGGTGAAAATCTCCAACAACAGCGCGTGGGGCAGGCGTCCATCGACGAAGTGAACCTTGCGCACGCCGGCGTTGAGGGCGTCCACGGCACTGCGGATTTTCGGAATCATCCCCCCGGTGATGGTGCCGTCCGCGATGAGGGCCTCCGCCCCGGCCCGGGTCACGGATCGAATCAGCGATGCCGGATCGGCGGGATCGGCAAGCAGACCGGGGACATCCGATAGATAAACCAATTTGGCGACGCGCAATTCCTTGGCAAGTGCGGCGGCGGCCAGATCCGCGTTGATGTTGAGCGGGCGTCCGGTGACAAGCTCCGCCGCCAGCGGCGAAATGACCGGCAGGATGCCGGCGCCAAGGGCGGCATCAAGATGGGCGAGCCGACAACCAACCACTTCACCCACGCGGCCCAGATCGACGCTGTTGCCCAGGGCGTCGGTGCCTGCGGTTTGCTCTCCGAGGAAGACATCGTTGCCGGCAATGCCCACCGCCTTGCCGCCGTACTCGCGGATCATGCGCACCAGACCGGGATTGATCTCCTCGGACAAGACGCGGGCGACAATCTCAATCGCCGCATCCGTGGTGACGCGCAGACCACCGACAAACCTGGCCTCGAGCCCGGCCGCCACCATGGCAGCCGAGATAGCTTTGCCACCGCCATGAACCACGACGGGATTGATGCCGGCCACATCGAGGAAAACGATGTCGCGCATGACCATGGCGACCAGCGCGGGATCTTCCATCGCAGCGCCACCCATCTTGATGAGAAAGGTCTTGCCGCGGAACGTCTGAAGATAGGGCAGAGCCTCGATGAGGGACTGGGCTTTTTCAATGGGGTCCATGGGAAGAGTGGATCGTGAATCGGGATAGAGGATAGAAGATGGAAGATAGGAGAGGGCGTTAGGACTCGGGTGGTGCCGATTCAGGTGGGGATGATGTTCCGCCAGAGACTTTGCTGGATTTCGCCTTGCGGGCGGCGCTTCGCTTGGCTGCGGGTTTGTCCGGTGCGTTGGCTGCCGCCGGGCTTTCCCCGGCCCTCGCTTTCTTGGGAGCAGCTTTGCGCGTGGCCCCTTTGCGACCATTGGCCTTGCGGGTGCTGGTTTCGAGTTCCTCGAACAACGAACCCGGCGCCTCCACGGGTGCGGCAGGCTCCGCCACAAGCGCAGCGGGCTCTTCCACGGGTGCCACAGGTTCCGCCACAAGCGCAGCGGGCTCTTCCACGGGTGCGGCAGGTTGCTCCACAAATGCGGTTGGTTCAGGCACAAACGGCGCGGGTTCGGGCACTTCCGGGGGATGCTCCATGCTGGATGGAACCGCGGCCACCGGCCAATGACCGCGGGCCGGTTCCTTGCGCATCGTGTCCGAGCGGAAGGTTCTTTTCCTGCCGACGGCGACTTGGGGCGCGGGAGCCCGGGGCGGCGGGACAACCGGCAATACCACAAGCGACTTCACGAGCACCGGTTCCTCTCCTAACAATAACATGGCAGCCGCGCCCGCGAGGATTGCGATCAGCAGCGGAATGCCGGGCAACCAGGTCTGGGCCAGGCCCACGGCGAGCCATTGCGCGGCGGCACAAACTGCCGCCAGCACGCCGCAGCCGAGAAGCCGCTGAAACCCGGATCCGCCCGCGAAAAGGGCGAGCAGGCCCGCCCCAGCCATCAGCAAGGAAAGCTCCCAGGCGGCCGTCAGCCTGCGGTAGGCACAAGCAGGGCCCAGCCCGGCATCCGATCCGATCGAGGCGATCACCGAGGCCAGGTTGGCGGAAAATTCCCGCGTGGCACGCGGTGCGGCGCTTTGATCGTCGCGCAACACGATGAGTCCCGGCGAGGCCGGAAAGATCGCCGGGGTGCCATCGATCAACGCCTCCGCCGACACATCCGCCCGCGCCGCCAGCGGTTTGGGCGGCAGCGCCATGCGCCCGTCGCTATCAATGGGGACCACCGGGCCGGACGGGCCGAGTTGTAAGAATTCGCCGAGTTTCACACGGATCCCCGCCACCGGCAAATCATAGCGTGCCAGCACCGCCAGCAGGGGAAACGCCAGCACCACCCGATCCTCTTCCTCCCAACGGGCCAGCAACGGCAACGCGCCATTGCCCGCATCCGCATCGTCTAACAAAGTGAAACCAGCCAACGCACGCTCGCCACTAAAGATCACATCCGGCACCGCGACGCGATTGACGATCGGCAGCTTTGAAACATCGCCCCGGATGGACTCGGCCGCCAGCGACGCGCGACGGAGGGCGGGTGGCAGCGGCTGGCGCACCGTCCCTCGCGCGAGGGGGGCGGCATGAATCACCATCTGAAAATCGTTGAGGACGATTTCCAGGCCTTTGAGGGAAACCGGGTCCGGCTTTTCCCATGCCATCACCGCCGCGATCGCCGCCTGCCTGGCCCCAAGCCGCTGCAAATTCTTCAAGACCACCGCCAGATCGACCGGCGATGGCGGCGAGGATTGAAAAACCCCGCCCGGATCATCGCCAATGGACACCACCACCGGGGCCTTGCGGGAATCGATCCGAGGCTTGACCGAAAGGGTGCGCACCGACCACGGATCATCATGACTGCCCTTGCCGGATAGGAAAAACCGCGGCGTGGCATAGCCGCCCATCACCGCGGAAAATGCCAATCGCTCCACCCCCGTGACTGGCGCCAGGTACCAGCCAGCCGCCCCGGCGCCAGCCGCCACCACGAAGACCAACAAGCGAGGATGAAAGAAACCGGCCACGACGAGAATTAGTGAATCGCCCCGAATACAGGCGCAAGCGGCGCTGCCAAGGGCGTGCCGTCAGTCACTTCCTTGAGCAAGCGCGCGGCGGTGGTGATGTGTGGTCGATACCACTCCAATTCGCGATGGTGAACCATTTTGGCGTAGGCACCCAGCGCCTGCATCAGGCGTTGGGCGGCGCATTCGTGAAACAAGTGAGGCTCGGGTTGCTCATCGGAAATCTCCTCCCACAAGCCCAGCAGCGCCGCGCGTTCGGCAGGCGAGTGATTCAGATAGGGATCGAACACCAGCGAGGCAATGTCGTATTCCTGCCTCCCGCGACGCAAGCCCTGGAAATCCACCAGCCACACCTGGCCGTCCTTCACTAACAGATTTTGCGATTGAAAATCGCGGTGGACCAGATGGCGCGCCACCTTGCCGAGCCGCTCCGCCAAAGCCACAAACACCGGATTTTTGCGCAGCGGCTCCGCGTCGAGCTTCAAATGGTCTTCCACCAGATACTCGAAAAAATACTCCTGCTCCCAGCGATACAGCGCGGCATCGAACGGCGGCATCAACCCGAAATCCTTCTCCGGTTTGGCATAAAACAAGCGATCCACCTGCTCCAGCGCCGAGCGGTACAGCGGCAGACGCTCCTCAAACGGCCCGTCTTTGAGCGACAGCAAGTCCACATCGCCAAGATCCTCAACCAGCGCCACATGGCGCTTGGGATTCTCATGCAGAATGGCCGGCACCCGCAGGCGGCATTTCTTGAGAAAATGCGCCACCGGAATGAACTGCTCGTTGTCCTCGCGCTCGTCGGTCCAATGGATGCCGATGAATGGCTCATGCCCCGGCGTCTTCACCCGCAGGATGGTCCGCCCCGAAGCACCGCGTTTGATCGGCTCCAGAGTGATGGATACGGTCGGGTCCACACCAAGAAATTGGCGTGCGGTCGAAAGGATCGCGTCGGTCGGCATGGGCGGCGGATTCTGCGCCAATGCCCCCTCCCCCGCCAAGCCAATTCCGGATTGCCGCCAAAATCCGGCAATCCGGAACGGCTGCAACCCGGGCATGACGGGCGGATCGGCGCGGCCTCGGTGAGCAACATGGATGCCCGCGGGGACTTGTGGATGCCCGCGGGGACTTGCCCAGCGGCCTCCGCAAGTGGAATTTTATTATTTGTCTGACCCTTTATCTGGGAAGGCGGTGCCGACATCCGCTTCATCCAGCAGCTCCTCGGTCACGAGAAGCTCGAAACCACGGCCATTTACACCCAGGTCAGCATCGAGCAGCTAAAAGCCGTCCACGGCAAGACCCACCCGGCCGAGACCGGCAAAAAGTCATGAGAAAGCGCACTGGCCAAAGTTCCGGCATGAGTTATCATCCCCGTATGGCCGCAGTCCTGAAAACAGTCCATGCAACCGTCTCCGCCGACGGCACCGTCACCCCTGACGAACCCGTTGCGGGGCCCACCACGGCCGTCCTGACGTTTCTGGTCGAAGAGTGGGTGCCCAACGCCGAAACCCTCGAAGCGATGGCCGAGCCGATTGAAGCCCTGCCACGGCATCGCTCCGCCAAAGCAGCCAAAGCCGCGCTCGGAATCTGATGCGCTACCTCATCTTCAAGCGACAGTTCAGCAAGGACGTTGAAGCCACTGCCTGCCCGATCTGACGCCCGCCGTCTCGTCGGTAACCCACGCCCCTGCGCATGCCATCCATGCGAACCCGGCCGGCAGCTTCCAACGCCCACCCATCGGGCTCCTGCCTTGCACATCGGCTTGCAGCCCCATCACCACCGAAGTCCCTGCCGCTGCCGCTCGGGCATTCCCGCCCCTGCCACAGGTTCACAGGCCAAGAGACCACTCAGACCGCAGGCTGACGCTATCTATCCGATATTGAAATTAAAGGACTGACCCCAACCACCGGAGCGCCGGCTTCAGCCGGCATCTTTTCCGAAAACCAAGGGCCGGGAGGAACATCGAACGGAAGATCATAAGCCCGCGTGCAGCATGTGGCCCGCGTTGTGACCAATGCGCCTAACAAAAAAATTCCATCTCTTCCAATCTTCCTGCCCAAAATTTTCCTGCCTATCTCTCTTTCAAGACTGCGGCTGGAAGCCGCAACTGCGAGTCGACGCGCCCGGCGGCCACGCGGTTCCTGCTTGCGCTGCGTGAAGAGTGGTGCCGGACTCCTGATCTAACGAGTACCGGTCATGCCGGCGCTGATGGCGAAGGAGGTGGTCGGCGGAATCGTTGTGACTTCGGCGACATCTTCGATCGCATCACCCCAGAATTTGTCATTCTTGGGATAAGGAAACCGGCACGAAGCGGTGGTGGTTTCCAGATACCGGTCGCCGATTTTCCCGCTTTGGCGCATGTGCCATTGGTATTGCTGATCCAGTGGATAAGTGCCGGAGGTCACCCCAACAATGAGCGTCACGCCCGTGAGATCATTTTCGCGGACAGCATCGATATGAATCTCGCTCACATCGGGAATGTCGTGGGTGGCGAACCAAGTGAGCAGCTTGGGGATAGTGTCCGGGGCAAAATCCGCATTCCGCAGGCCGGCGATCTTCTTGGCAAAGTCGCTGCCGGCGAGCTTTTCCGGGGGATAGACATCGATCAGTGTGATCTTGAGGGCATGCTTCTCATCAGGCTTTGGAGCGGGGTTGGTTGGAAGCGGCAGGGCTTTCTTGCCATGGGCGGTGCGCCAGACGTTGGCAGCAACGATGCACTCCAAGTCCCTCAGTCGACGACCGGCTTTGGGTGTCAGGCGGTAGCGGGACGGCTCGATTTGGTGCAATGCCCACAGCGCCAAATCACGGATCCGTAGATTGATGAAGGTGAAGTCGCCGTAGGAACCGCTCTGGCCGAACCAAGCGGACTTGTCCTCCAAGGCGTGGGCCAGCAGCTCGATGGCGAGTTCCTTCGCCTCCTCGGTTGGTGGGTGCGTCGCGAACCACGGTGAATACAAACGCCCGGCATCCGTCCACAAACTCCAGCCGAATTCCCTAACAATATAGAAGCGTTCCGTGTCGGGCCGCCGATCCCAATTCTTGACCAGTTCCCCCATCGCTTCCGGGCCGCCGTTTGCGATCAACAGTTTAACCAGTTCTTCAAAGGTGCTGGTGTCGTGTTTGTCCTTTGGCGGTGAGTATGCCCGCCACTCACGGATGATGCCCGGCAATGCGTACGGGTGATCCTGGTTGCTGAGTTGAGTCGCCGCGGCCAGGCGGACCTGCAATTCCGCCGGGCCATTCATCCACGCGAGTAGTTGGGTGCTTGCTGCTGTCGAGTGAAGACTTCCGACCATTTCGATATAGGCAAAGGTCAGGCTTCTGTCCTTGACGTTGGCCGCGCCGCGAAGAACGGCGTCTTCCACGGCATCAGGTGCCGTGGCCTTCAGTTTGGCAACGAGCCGGTTGGGGGATTTCTCCCCGGACGCAATCGCATCAATGAGCATCTGGCGTTCACCTTTCTGCTGGTATTCCTCCCACCATTGCCGTGGCAATCTTTGTTCGGCCGAGATTTTGTCCCAGCGGGTCCTGGCATCTGCAAGTGACGTCCGTGCGCTGAAGGATTCCCCGCTGATGCGCTCAAGAATCTGCAGCGCACAATCGCCAACGGTCATGGCACTGGGCATGGACCTGTAGTCCCTGTCCCGAAGCGAGCGGGAAAGGCGATCATCCCCAACGGCATCGATCAATTGGGGCACCGCAGGGTAACCCATGGCAACCAATTGATGGGCAGGCGAGTCGGCATTCTGCGTGGGACCGAGAATATCGCACAGCCGGTTGCCCATCGGTTGGCCGTTCTGATCCCGCAGGCGGAAAATCAACTCCGCGAGCCGCTCCGCTTCCGGCAGTTTGGCCAGTTCGTCATTTGTGAGCACCCGGTGCCGCTCATCCTCGCGCACCATTTTCTCCAGCAAGGCGATCATATCCTTCGCCTGTTGGCAATGGGAACTTATTGGATAGTTCTTCACGATCCTGCGGAAGGATTCTAACAATTCGGTGCGCGTGGCAAGCGGGGAACCCGGTGCGCTGTCATAAGTACCGCCCACTTGTAACATCGCGGTCCACATCGCTCCCTTGCCGAGTTCGATTTCCAACAAATCCCGCATGGGAGGATTGGCACCCACCATTTCGCCGCGGCAATCCGCCGTGATTGGCAGCTTGCCTGCTTCATCATACAACTCCTGCGCAAGCTCATTCTCGCCTTTGCACCAACACGCATAGGCGATGAAGAACACCTCGGCACTGTGGCCGACCATTTTGGCATACCGCTCAAAGCCGCGCTTCGGCGGATGCCTCAACTCCGCCAGAGTCAGGCGTGCCGAGTCACTCAAGGGACGTTCCTTGAAACCCACCCATTTCGGGTCGCTCTCATTCCCGGCGGTTTTCCGCAGCCAACGTCTGGATAGATCGGGCATCAACACATGGAAAGAGTCTTGCTTGTCATCAAGGATGAAGCCATGCGTGGTGATCGCTTGGAGCGGCTTGGAATCCGGCTGCCAGGAGCGCCCATCCCACACCTCCGCCCATTTCGCGGCTTTCACGTCCGGATAGCCAAGACCGGAAAACCACTCAAAATCCGCTCTGGCCGCGTCACCCGGTGGGTCCCCGGCAGCCAGGGGAATCGCCATCAGGAGAGATAGCACAAAATACCGCAGGATTGGCATGGCAGAAGCTTGCGGTGAATGCGCGATTGGCGCAAGGGCGATTTTCTCCCAATACCATGTTCGGGGTCCTTCAATGTTGCAATTAGGTGATTCTAGATCGGTGTGGGAAACCCTCATACGGGCACCAACACGGTTGGTTTCCATGAAGTTTTGAGGTAAGCGCTCAATCGGCGGCCACTGGCCAAGCTGGGGCATGGATTGCATACATAGCCGCGTATGCAATCCACATCATCCACCACATCCTAACCCGCCCCCTCCGACTCCTCCATCATCCGTACCGGCAGCGACGGCCGGCTGCGCCTCAGCCCGGCCCAGCGCCAGGAACTGTTGGACGCCTTCGACCGCAGCGGCCTGAGCGCCATGGCCTTTGCCCGCCATCAGGGTATATGCTACCAGACATTCATCGCCTGGCAGCGCAAACGCCGCGAGCAGGCCGTCGTTCCAGCCCGGTGGCTCAGTCCTTGCCGAGGTCCTTGATGCGGATATTCTTGAATTCGGCCCACATGGGACTGCCGGCGTGGAGTTGCAGGGCGATGATGCCGTCCTTGAGAACCAGTTTGGGATCGTTGTCGGTGAAATCCAGAATCTGGGTGCCGTTGAGGAAGTGCTGGATATGGTTGCCCCGTGCGATGATGACGACGTCGTTCCAATTATCCAGTTTGAAGAGTTTTTCGTAGCCCGCGCCATCGAGGAACACGCCGAGGAGGGTTTTCTTGCCGTTTTCCCAGGTTGCTTTTTCACCGGCCAGGCAGATTCGGCCGCGGTTGCCGCCTTCGTCGTATACAAAGCCGGCGACGTTGGGCAGTTTGTTCTCATTGCGGATTTCATGCTGGTAGCCGCGAACCACCCAAGCATTGGAGGGGTTGCCCTCGGTGATGTGTTTGGAGCGATACTGGATGCCGGAGTTGTTAGCGGCGTTGCAGCGGAACGAGAGCCGCAGGTCGAAGTTGGCAAAATTCTGGTCCTTGAGGATCAGGAAGGTGTTGCTCTTGGCGGCAACCTCCTTGGACGTCTCGCCGCGAATCGCGCCATCCTTGACCGACCACAGGCGCGGATCGCCATCCCATCCGGTGAGATCCTTGCCGTTGAAGAGGGCTTTCATGGCGGCCGGTTCCGGCGGGGTGGCCACGGCCGGCAGCAGGTCGGCCCCGCGAGCGGCAAGCCCGAGGACCAGGCCCAGTCCCAGGACGGATAGCGATTTGACGCGTTGCGGATGAATCCAGCTTTGAGTTTCAAGAGTTGTCATGGCGGGACTACGCTTGGGCCGCCGGCCGCGCCACGCAAGCAAAAACCGCGCCCGCCCGGACGTGACGTTCTCTCTCGAACGTCCGCAGTGGTTCTCAGTGACTTCAGTGGCAATATCTGCCGATCCAACCTTTTGTGGTCCAACCTATTTGCCAATCAGGATGCGCGGATGCCAATCGCCGCGGTGCAAGCCGACACCTACTGCGTATTCACATGGAGGCGCAGGAAGCGACTCGGAGCATTGGCGATCAACACGGTGTCTCTAACTGTCACAAGCCAGTAGCCGCCCATGTCAACGCGCCCGGTTTCCACGACCGCCGGGGACCACGAGCCGTCAGTCAGGTCCGCGCTTGCCTCGACGAAGATGACCATATCCGTGGCCTGCTGGTTCAAGCGGTAAGTCATGGTTAGGTAACCGCCCTGCTGGTCTGCGGTGGGCAGTCCGTCGGCATCGGAGACCTTGGGATCGAGCGCCATGGCATATTCCATCAGGTTGATGATGCCGTCGTTATCCGGATCGGCGCTGTCGCCGCTGATCGCCGGATCGGCCAAGTCAGCGGTGGAGAAATGGATCAGTTTCCAAATCGTGTAGGGTGGCGGATCGGGCACCGCGATTTCCAGAATCGCCGAAGTGCCGGGAATTCCATTGACAAATACCGTCACCAGCGCAGCCCCCAAGGGGAAATCCGGGAAACCCGGGATAGCCGTCACCGTGAAAGCGCCGGCCGACCAACTCGCCGGTTTGAGAACCGTGGTGAGTCCGCTATCCAAGGCACGCAACTGGACCACCGGCGCGTCGCTCGATGAGTTCTGGGTGCCATTGCCGCCGGAAGCGCCGGAGATTCCGCGGAATTGGCTGCCGCCGAGCGCCAGGCTCGCCCCTGGCAAGAGCGTGGTTGGAGCACTGGTGATAAGCGGTTGGGATGCAGTGCTGAAACCCAGGCCCACCTCATAGGACTCTGCGCCGTTCAAGACGCCGGAACTGCCGCTGCCACCAAGCGCGAGCACCCGGCCGTTGGCCAGCAGCGTGGCGGTATGGGACTCACGCTTGGTGCCGAGATAGCCGGTGGCTTGCCAGGTTCCGGCGGCCGGATCATACAACTCCGCGGTATCCGTGATCCCGCCGGCGCCGGTGCCGCCGCTGATGAGCACCTTGCCATTCGGCAGCAAGGTGGCGGCATGGCCGGCACGGGCGGTGACAAGATTCGCGGTGGTGCTCCAGGTTCCCGCGCCGGGAGTGTAGAGTTGCGTGCTGTTTTGATAGATGGTGCCATTGACTCCTCCAGCCACCAGCACCTTGCCGCCCGGCAGCAAGGTGGTGGTGTGGCTCTTGCGGGCGCTCGCCAAACCTCCGGTGGTCGACCACGTTCGCGTGGCCGGATCATATAACTCCGCAGTGGCCAGCGCGCCGCCGTTGTCGCCCGCGGTGACCAACACCATGCCTCCTGTTAGCAAAGTGGCGGCGTGTGAATTCCGGGCCGTGGCCATTGCTCCGGCAAGCGACCAGATGCTGGTCACGGGATCATAGATTTCCGCGCTGGCAAGCGAGCCGCTGTCATCCCGGCCGCCGGCAACGAGCACCCTGCCATCGGTTAACAACGTGGCGGTGTGCAAGTAGCGCGCGGCGCTCAGACTGCCGGCGGGAGCCCAGACGCCCACCACGGGATCATACAGCTCTGCGCTGGCAAGGGCCGCGCCATTGCGCCCGCCGACGACGAGCACCTTGCCATTGGCCAGCAGGGTCGCGGTGTGGTCGCGCCGCGCGCTGAGCATCGGGACGCCGGGGCTCCACGCCCCCGTGCCGGCATTTCGAAGCTCGGTGCTTGAATAAGCGAGTGTGCCATCCCAGCCGCCCGCCGCCAGCACCCTGCCATCCGCCATCAGGGTGGCCGTATGCCGGGTGCGGGCGGTAGCCACCGCCGTCGCCCCCGACCATGAGCCAAGCGCGGAATCATATAATTCCACCGTGTTGAGAACATACAATGCCGTAAAGGAGGTACCCGGATCGCTATATCCGCCGGTGATCACGACCTTGCCATTGGCCAACACGGTGGCGGTGTGGTCCCAGCGTTTGCCGATCAACGAGGGAACCAACGTCGCCCATGTGCCGGCCAGCGGATCGTAGATGTCCGCGGCGGCAATCACGCCGGGAAGCCCCGACACCAGACCCCTGCCACCCGCAAAGAGCACCCGGCCATTGGGCAGCAAACTGGCGGTGTGCTGGTAGCGACCGGTGTTCATCGTGCCGGCGGTTGACCAGGTTTGGTTGGCTGGATCATACAACTCAGCACTGGCAAAAATGGTGCTGAAGTTCCACCCGCCTGCGACCAGGACCTTGCCGTTGGGCAACAGGGTCGCGCTGTGATTGCACCGGGCGGTGGTCAGCGATCCCGTGGTTGCCGTCCACGTGCCAGCGACTGGATCATACAACTCCGCGCTGGCCAGCGGGGCGGTGCCGCCCACTCCGCCGAGCACCCCCTGCCCGCCGCTCACCAGCACTTTGCCATCCGCCAGCGCGGTGGCGGCAAGGAAGCAGCGACTGGATTTCATGGTCCCGGTCGCGGACCAGGTCGCCGCTATTGGATCATACAGCACCGCAGTTGCCAAAATGGCCCCTACCGTAGTTTGTCCACCGGTCAACAAGACCTTGCCGTTGGCCAACAAGGTGGCGGAGTGCGAGGTGCGAGCGGCAGGAAGGGTTCCGCCTGTGCTCCATGTGCCGGTGACCGGATCATACAATTCCGCGCTGGCCAGCGGATTGGGATTGCCCCCGCCGGCGACCAGCACCTTGCCATTGGGCAACAGGGTGGCGGTGTGGTTCATGCGCCCGACACTCATAGCCCCGGTGGCGGTCCACGCGCCGGTGGCCGGATCATATAACTCGGCCGAGGTTAGGAATGCGTCGGACTTGCCGCCGGCCACCAGGATTTTGCCGTTGTTCAACAGGGTGGCGGTATGATAGCGGCGTTTTCCAGCCATGGCCGTGCCGGCGGAAAACTGTGAGGGACCGCTCAATACCAGCGTCCCGGTCGCACTGCCGGTGAAGCTCGGATCGATCATCGTCGCCACCACCGCGTAGGTGCCGATCGCGCTCGGTGCGGTGGTCGAGCCGTTATACGTGATCGTCACCGCCAGCCCCGGCGGGGTCGTGGTGGCCGTCACGCTCTTCGGGGTGCCGTCAAAGGCTTGCGAGAGTCCGCTGAGACTGATGGGGGCGGCGGCCTTCGCAACTTGTGTTAGAATGGCATTGGATATGCCATTGACCGTCAGGGTCAGGATCGCGGTGCCGGCCGGCAAACCCACAAAGGCGGCGGAACTGAACGAGGTGTCCGTCCAAGCGGTGGTGGCGGGAGCCACGGTGCGGCCGCTTTCCACATTGAGAAGCTGCACGGTGGGGAGATTGCCGGGAGCGTCCTGGGTGTTGCCGGAGGAGGCGCCGGAGACACCGCGGAAGCGGCTGCCGGCGAGTGACAACCCGCTGCCCAGCGGGATGGCTGATGCCAGCGCGTTGATCTGCGGCCGCCATGCGCTCTGATAACCCAGTCCGCTATCATACAACTCCGCACTGGCTAGACAGGTGCCGCCGTCCGACCCGCCGGCGATGTACACCCTGCCATCCGGCAGTAGCGTGGCGCTGTGATTCTGTCGCGCGCTGCCGAGCAGGCCGCCGCCGATCCAGCCCGCCGTTGCAGGATCATACAACTCCACACTGGCAAGGGCTGTGCCGGCAGCGACACCGCCGGCCACCAGCACCTTGCCCGTGGGCAGCAGGGTCGCGGTGTGTGCGCCGCGTGCTTCGGCGAGCGCGCCCGTGTCGGTCCACAGCCCCGTGGCCGGATCATACAACTCGGAACTTGCTAGATAAGTGGTTCCGGACACGCCGCCCGTCACCAACACCCTGCCATCCGCCAGCAACGTTGCGGTGTGACCGCTGCGGGCGTTGGCAAGCGCCCCGGTGCCGCTCCAGGTGCCGGCGGTGGGATCATACAAGAACGCGGTGGCCACGGCGGCGGCACCGTTTTTCCCACCGACGACGAGCACCTTGCCACCGGCCAGGAGAGTGGCGGTGTGTTCCTGACGCGGAGCACCCAACGCGGTGGTGCCCGTCCAGGTGCCGCTGGATGGATTGTAGAGTTCGGCGGTGGCGATGGATGCCCCGTTGGAACCACCTGCCACCAGCACCCTGCCATCTAGCAGAACCGTGGCACTGTGAAACTCACGGCTGCCCGCCATGTTGCCGGTGCCGCTCCAAGCGCCCGTTGCAGGGTCGAACAGTTCCGCGCTGGCAAGGGGCGTGCCTCCGCTGTCGCCACCGGCCACCAATACTTTGCCGGTTTGCAGTTGGCTGAGGGTGTGCCCCGCGCGTGGGGCGGCCATCGGATTGCCAGCCGCGGCGGGGCCACCCGCCGGATCGTAAAGGTCGGCGGTGGCGAGGGTTGTTCCGTTAGAACCGCCCGCCAGCAACACCAGTCCGTTGGCCGTCAGGCACGCCGTCTGTTGGGCGCGTGCGGCAGGCAGGGCGCCGGCCGCGCCGGCAATTCCGGTGGCCGTATCCAACACCTCGGTGCTCGCCAGCGAGAGGCGGCTGACGTCGTTCCAGCCCCCGGTGATGATGAGTTTGCCATTGGGCAGCAGAGCGGTGGTGTGATCCATTCGGGCGGTGGCAAGCGACCCCAGCGCGCTCCAGGTGCCGGAGAGGTAGTCGTATTGCTCCGCGCTGGTCAGCGTCCCGCTTGTGGTGTTGTACCCACCGAGCACCAGCAGTTTTCCGTTGGGTAACAAATTGGCGCTGTGATCGAAGCGTGCGGTACTCGGCCCCGCGGTGCCCGCCCAGGTGCCGCTGGACGGATCATACAGCCGCGCCGTGGCCAGCGCCGCACCGCTGTTGGCTCTGCCGCCGACGACAAGCACCCTGCCATCGGGCAGCAGGGTGGCGGTGTGATAGGATGCTGGCGCAGCCAAGGAGCCGGCGGCCGCCCAGGTGCCGCTGGTTGGATTATAAACCTCGGCGCGGGCGGTGGTGCTGTTAGAGCCGCCCGTTTCGCCGCCGGTGACGAGCACCCTGCCATCGGCCAGCAGGGTGGCGGTATGATTGTCGGTGCCACTGGTCATCGATCCGGTGGCTGTCCAGATGCCGGTGGCCGGGTCATACAGCTCCGCGCTGGAGGTGCAACCGTTGCCGTCATAGCCGCCGGCCACCAGCACCTTGCCATTGGCGAGCAAGGTGGCGGTGTGGGAATCGCGGGCATGGGTCATGGCGCCGGTGCTCGTCCAAGTGCCGGCGATCGGATCGTACAGGACGGCACTGGAAATCGTCTGGGTTCCGGTGAAGCCGCCGGCCACCAGCACCTTGCCATTGAGCAGCGGGGTGGCACTGTGCAAAAAGCGGGCGGTGGCAAGCGCCGCCCCTGCCGTCCAGGTGTTGGCGGCTGGATCATACAACTCGGTGCTGGCAAGCGCGTTGAAATCCACATCATGGCCCCCGGCCACCAGCACCTTGCCGGTGGGCAGCAACGTCATGGTCAGCGACTCCCGCGCCGTGGCAAGCGCATTGCCACCGCCCCATGACACGGCTTGCGCCCGTTGGACACAGTTCAGGCCGAAGATCAGCGATAGCCAAACGAAGGCGCATGGACGGAGCGAATGAAAAATCTTGTTCATGTAAGGATGATACTCTGAAAAACCGGGGGCGGCGGTATTTCTAGGGTTGCACGCGCGATTTTCCAGTTTCTTTTCAATTATCCGCCTTCAACGGGCCCCGACGGTCGAGAAACCCGCGAATTCTCCCCAAGGCACGGGCATTTCCTCGCAGCTTTTCAGTTTCTCATCACCTCGCGCTTGCGCTGGGGGCGCTGCTGGCCTTCACTCGGCCATGAATCGCCCCGACGGACGCCAACCCGACCAACTTCGCAGCATTTCCTTCATTCCCAACGTGGCGCCCCATGCCACCGGCTCCGTGCTGGTGTCGTTCGGCGACACCCGGGTGATTTGTTCGGCCACCGTCGAGGAGGATGTGCCGCGCTGGATGCGTGCCCAGCGGGTCGATGGCGGTTGGCTCAGTGCCGAGTATGCGATGCTGCCCTACTCCACCCTCGAACGCAAACCACGCGATATTTCCCGCGGCAAACTCGATGGTCGCTCGTCCGAAATCCAGCGCCTCATCGGCCGCGCCCTGCGTGCCGTGGTCGATTTGAAAAAAGTCGGCCAGCGCACGATCTGGGTCGATTGCGACGTCCTGCAAGCCGATGGCGGCACCCGCACCGCCTCGGTCACCGGCGGCTGCGTGGCGGTGGCCATCGCCCTAAACCGTCTCATCGCCACCGGCAAAATCCGCGATTTCCCTCTCAAGAAACTCGTCGCCGCCGTATCCGCTGGCGTCTATGAGGGGGTGCCGGTGCTGGATTTGAACTATCCGGAGGACAAGGCCGCCACGGTGGACTTCAACGTGGTGATGACCGAAAACTCCGAGTTTGTCGAAATCCAGGGCAGCGGCGAGGAGGCGGTGTTTTCCGCCGCGGAAATGACCGCCATGTTAGAGCTGTCCCGCGGTGGCATCGCCGAACTCATCACCCTGCAAAAGCAAGCCATCCTCGCCGCCGACCGCGCCGCCCCGGCGGACCTCGCCGCCCTCGCCGCCGCCTTCGGGCGGTGAAGGGAGGACAGGCGGCCTCGCCTGTCAGGGGCAACAGCCGTCCCGGATGTTGTGATTGAGATGAAAAGGTCCAACCCTTCACGGGCCCGTCACCTTGAGGCGAACGAAGCGCTTCGGATCATTCGCCGGCAGGGTGTATTGCAAGGGGCTTGCGTCGCTGAGGTTGGGATCGCCTAACAAAACATCCGTCCAAGCGTGCAAATCCGGCGACGTTTGCACCGCGTAATCCGTGCCGTAGCTGCCGGTGTAAGCCGCGCCCTTCGGCCAGGTGAGTTTGCCCGCGACGATGCCCGGACAAGCGGTGAAGCCCGAACCGGTATTGCCCATGAAAAATTCGACGCCGTTGGGAATGCCGTCCAGATCGTGATCCAGGTTTGCGGCCTGTCCGCCCGCGTGGAGGACCGCCCATGCGGCGTAGCCCGCAGGTTCCTCAAGCCATATCTCATTGGCTCCGGTTCCCTGATTGTATTTCACCTCATATCCGGCGGGCACGCTGGCGAAGGCGCCGGTGAGCGAGGTATAACTCGCGATCACGTAATGCGGCTGGGTGAACCCGCCAGCCAGAAGTGAAACATTCAAGGAGGCTCCGGTGAGGTTGAGTGAGCCGGTCACCGCGAGTTTGTCGGCAGCGGTCCCGTCGATCTCACAGCGATAATGTCCGGCCAGCACAAGGTTGCCGGTGCTGAGGGTGCCCACACCGGCGCCGGGAGCGATGCTGCCGTTCACCGCCACCGCTCCCGTGATGGCGCCGGTGCCGCCGAGAACGCCGGCGGCGGCGACGGTGACAACTCCGTTGCCGAGCGAACCGTTTTCTAACAATGTTCCGGAGCTGACGGTTACGCCACCGCCTAAGGTATTTTGCCCGCTGAGCGTCAGCGTGCCCGTGCCATTCTGGATCAAGCCGCCGCTGCCACTGATGATTCCACTCAAGGTCTGTGCCGCCGAACTGTCATAGTTGAAAGTGCAACCCGTCGCGAGAGAAATGGCCCCGGCGTACGTGCCGTTACCCAGTCGGCCGGCACCGCCAATCGTCAACATGCCGCCATGGAGGGTCGTATCGCCGGCGTATGTGTTAGAGAACGTCAGCACGAGGCTGCCGAGGCCCTTTTTGGAGAGTCCGCCACTGTTGCGAACCGCACCGACAAGGCCGTTGATGACAAGCGTGTTGCCGGTGTCCACGTTGAACACGGCGGGCACGACATCGCGTGCCGAGACGCCGATGTTGATGGTGTTGGTGCCCGCGCCCGAAGAACTGATTCCATAGGTGTAAAAGTCTTGCGAAGTGGCGTTGCCGGCGATGGTCCAACCGGCGGTGGCGAATTGGACGCTGTTGATGGAGGTTTCACCGGACTTGGCGGTGACGGTCATCGGCGCGATGACGCTGCCGTCGAAACACGCGAAGTTGCCACTATCAATGTTGCCGGGCGGCGGGCCTTGCGGGGTCCAATTGCCGGGGGTGTTCCAAAGGTTGTCAGCGTTGGCGTTTTTCCAGACATATCGGCCCGGCACGCTCAACGGATAGAGGCCGTTCGTGTATGAACTGTTCCCGGCATAGAGGTTCGCCGTGCCGGAAGGATTGATGATCTTGGCGTTGACTGCGCCACCGGGAATGGTCAGCAGGTTTTGGCTGTTGGCTGCGAGGCTGGATAGGTCAACGGATTGCAGGAGGCCGCCCGTGCCGTCCAGGAACTGGAGCGAGAATCCGCTGGCGTCGTCGTTGCCGAGGTTCCAAACGTTGAGTTGGCCGCTGGCGGGGAGTGATAGATATATGAGCGGCTTGAGAAAGTAATCCTCGATCGCTTGATCGGTCGCGGTGAGCAAACCCGGATCCGGTGCGAAGATGGCGATCCCGTTGGCCTCGGGCGCGGCCAGGCGCAGCAACGCCATATCGGCACGCACCGCGGCGGCGCTGGTCAACGGTGCGTTGCCGGGCCAGATGCCGAGGATCGCTTGGTTTTGCAGACCATAGGAACGCACGGCCGCCCACCGGCTCACATGCAGGTTCCAATTGCCAGTGTAGTCCTCGACGAGAACCATGACATTGTTGGATTTGAGAATCGCCGCATCGGCGGCAAAGCCGGAGCCGAAGCCGGAGGACCAGAGGCCAATGGCATAGTTCGCGCCACGTGCCTGGCGCTCCAGCGCTGCGGCCTGAACGATCGGGTCGGTCGGGAAACCGGCCTCGCAGTATGCTTCATCAATGGCCATCCCGCCGGCGCTGTCGGCATAACTCCAACCGTTCGTCCAATCCGCGGCTTGTGTCCACCAATGCCCATCCACGCCACGCGAATACGCTTCGCCGCCAGTCCACTCCACCGTGGTCACACCCCGCGCCTGCCAATCGGCTCCGCCCGACATCACTGTGGTGACATTCGCCTGCGCGAGCGTGGCGCTCCACCAGTGAAACGTCATGGGCCGGGCGCTAACCCACAGCGTCTGTGTCGCCGCGCCGCTACTCACCGTGTACTTCCCGTAGCGGGTCGGAGTCCACGCCGCCTGGCTGGCGGCGTTGGCAGGCAGTTGCGTGGCGACACCGTGCGCATCGGTGACAGTGATGATGCCCCCCGTGCCCAAGCCGGGCACGGTGATCGTCACGGTCTGACCCGTGACCGGCATGGCTGCGGAAAGCTGGATGGTCTGGCCGTGGCCGATGTCGGCGGCGAGGATGACCGGCAGGGCCATGAGCGCTGCGAAGAGTGTCGGGTTCATTTTCACCAAGACCGAAACATAGCCGTCCATTCCGCCATGACAAGGATTTTGGGATCATCCGATGCTGGTGTGATGAAAATATCCGGCGATCTGAAAAAAGACACGAGGATCGCGGTTCGTGGATCACCGCGAATCGGGCCGGTCACGCTTGCGGGACATGACATGCCGCCCGTTCTAACACTTCATGAACGCCTCGACCTTGGCCATGATCGCGCTCTCGCTGCCGGGGACGCTGAGCACGTCGCACTCGCTGCCGAGGATGAAGGGGTGGCCGGTGGCTTGCATCTTGTCTAACAACTCACGGGCCAGCCGCCCGACCTCGGCGACGGTGAGTTGGGATGCGGGGAAGCGCTTGGTGGGCAGATTGCCATAGAGCACGGTGGATTTGGGGACCCACGCGGTGTCTTCCCACAACAGGCGCGAGCAGCCGAAGCTGAGCATGGCGGCATCCAGCGCGGCGAAGCGTTGGACCATGCCGGTGGTGAGTTCGCCGCAATCATGGAAGACCAAATCCACGCCGCGCGAGTCGAACAGCGCCTTGATCCGGCGCATCGGGGCGGTCACATAGCGGTCGAAGATCTCATATCCATTGGCGAGTTGGTTGGGCGAGAAATAGACGAGGTTGGCGGCGGGCTCGCAAACGATCATCGCCTTGGCCCCGGCATCGATTTGCGCGGAGAAATACCGCAGGATCAGCTCGGTGCCAAGGTCCATGGCGCGCTCGATGAGCGCCACCTCCGGCTCGTCGTGCGCCGTCAAGCCGGTGCCGGCCAGAAATACCGGCGTGATCGGATCGCTGATGAGTTTGGTCATCAGCGAAAACGGTCCGATGCCCATGCCCATCGGCACCAATCCGGGGTATTTTGCCACCTGGCGGATCGCCTCAAGAGTCGCCCGCATCCGCGGCGTCAACTCGAAGTCCGGAGCATCCGCGGGCAGTTCCTTGAAGTGAAACGAATCAATCTCCGCGGCGGCAATGCTGCGGGCGGCAAGCATGGCCTCCTTTTCCAGTTTGAGGTCCATCAGCGGCACGGCCAGCGGCGTGTTGAAGCGGCCCGCGGTTCTAACCACCACCTCGCCGAGGCGCTCCCCATCGAGCAGGACGGCGGCGTGATCGGGCTCCTCTTGCAGGACCAGATGGGTTCCGATGGGCATCCGCAGCCCGGCCTCGGCAAGACCAAGATAATAACTTCGCTCCATGGCGTCGGGGCGCGTCAGCAGGCCTCGGCCAGACACAGCGCCAGATCCACTGCGCTGGCGGCATCCTGGCTGTAGCCATCAGCCCCGATCTCATCGGAATACTCCTGGGTCACCGGAGCGCCGCCGACCATGATCTTGGCGCCGGTGAGGCCGGCGTCGCGCACGGCTTGCACGGTGAGCTTCATCGCCGGCATTGTGGTGGTTAGAAGGGCGGACAGGCAGATCAATTGGGCGTTGTGTTCCTGGGCGGCGGCCACGAACTTTTCCGGCGGCACATTGGTGCCCAGATCAACAATGCCGAAGTTGGCACCCTTGAGCATCATGGCCACCAGGTTCTTGCCGATGTCGTGAAGGTCGCCTTGCACGGTGCCGATCACGGCGGTGTATTTCGGCTTGATGCCGGCTGCGGCGAGTAACGGTTCGAGAATGCCCATGCATTCCTTCATCGCCCGCGCGGCAATCAACATCTCCGGCACGAAGACTTCGTTGTTCTTGAATTTCTCACCGATGCTGGCCATCCCCGGCACCAGTCCCTGCTCGACGATTTCGAGCGGCTTGAGTCCTTGCTCGAGGAGCGCTTGGGTGCAAAGCTTGGCGTCGTTGCGTTTGCCGCCTTCGACGGCCAGCGCGAGTTCTGATAGAGTGTTCATGGATCAAGGGAGGTTGGGGCTTCGATCAATTCCTCGAGGGGGCGACCGCACGCTCGGCACGCGAACCAGCCGCGGCCAACGCCATCACACCCGCAAACAGCGCCATGAAGCCCCAGTCGCCCAGCATCGAACCGCGCAGGAACGGCAGGCCCGCCACATAACATTCGACCAATCCGGCGACGGATTTCGGATAGGGCTGGCCGGACAGGCTGAGCCCGGTGAGCCAGACACCGAAGTTGCTCACCGCATAGAAGAAAAACGGCACGGCCAAGGCTCCGCCAAACTGGATTTTCCAGCCCTTGTTGCGGATCGCCAGCGCCGCCATGCCAATCATGAGAAAGGCGACGTAGTCCAACAGGCGCGGCGCGTGGAACGCGGCATAACCCATCCGGGTGTTGAGCACCCAATCGCTCAGCACCAGCGCCAGCACCGGCACCACCAGCGCCAAGCGCCGGTTGAGGAACAGCCCGCCCATCAATGCGAACGCGCCAATGGGCGCCACATTCTCCGGATGGGGCATGAAACGAAAGGCGATCATCGCCACGACAAGTGAAATTAGTGAAACGGTTGCTGACATGGGGGGGCTTGGTTAGGGCAAGGAGAATGACAGGCAATCTCCCGCCCGTATAGTGAATTTAACGGATTCTTTGGTGAATTTGGCGGTGCCAGGGACGTCAAGAGGGTTTCCGGGACTTGGGTGAGAGATGGAGGGTTGAACCCGAACTCCGAATTTTGATTTGAAATATCGGTTAGATTGACCACCGATTACACGGATTTCACAGATTGGAATTGGTTCCATTTGCAACTTCTCCGAAGTTACAAATGGTGCGGAAATCCATACCAGAAAATCCGTGTAATCCGTGTAATCTGTGGTTTCAAGAACGAATCCTGGATTTCAACTTCCGTTTTCGGCTTGAACGTCGGGCGGTTTGCCGACTCCCGCGTTGGGCCCGCGCGACGCGTCCGGACCTGTGGCAAGACCAAGCGGGCTCGACGTTGATTGCGCAGTTGCCCGGCGGCGAGACGCCGCCAGCACGGCCTGCCGCGAGACGCGGCAGCCACCAACTGGAATGGGCGTTCCTTTCTCCCGCGTTGTGACCAACGCGCCTACCAACGCGCCCACAAACCGTTAGAACTCGCAGTTCCCCGGCGTCCTGGCGAACGGGATCACGTCGCGGATGTTGGCCATTCCGGTGACGAACATCAGCATTCGCTCGAAGCCCATGCCGAATCCCGCGTGCGGCACGCTGCCGAATTTGCGCAAGTCCGCATACCAAGCGTAGGCGTCCGGATTGAGGCCGTGCTTGGCGAAGTTGCCTAACAAAACATCCAGGCGTTCCTCGCGCTGGCTGCCGCCGACGATCTCGCCGATGCCGGGAACCAGCACGTCCATCGCGGTGACGGTCTTGTCGTCGTCATTGAGGCGCATGTAGAACGGTTTGATTTCCTTCGGATAGTTGAAGACGGTGACCGGCTTCCTGCAATGTTCCTCGGTGAGCCAGCGCTCGTGTTCGGATTGCAGGTTGAGACCGTAAGCCACCTGGTAATCGAAGGTCCTGCCGCTGCCTTCTAGCAAGGTCACGGCATCGGTGTAGCTAATCCGCTCAAATGGCCGGCTCGCCACAAACTCGAGGCGCTCGCGCAGGCCCTTGTCCACGAACTTCTCGAAGATCGCCAAATCGCCCTCGTGGTTTTCCAGCGCGTCATTGACCAGATACTTCACCAGCGACTCGGCCAGATCCATGTCGCCGGCCAGATCGCAGAACGCCACTTCCGGTTCGATCATCCAGAACTCGGCGGCATGGCGCGAGGTGTTGGAGTTTTCCGCCCTGAAGGTGGGGCCGAAGGTGTATATGTTAGACAGGGCGCAGGCGAAGGTTTCGCCCTCGAGCTGGCCGCTGACGGTTAGAAACGCGCGTTTGCCGAAGAAGTCCCCGGCATCCTGTGAGATCCGGTTGTCCGGCAGGGTCGTCACCCGGAACATCTCGCCGGCACCCTCGCAATCGCTGGCGGTGATGATCGGGGTGTGGACATAGATGAAATCGCGCTCTTGGAAGAACCGGTGCACCGCGTAGGCCAGGCGGCTGCGCATCCGGAACACCGCGCCGTAAAGGTTGGTGCGGGGCCGCAGGTGGGCGATGGAGCGCAGGAATTCCGCACTGTGGCCCTTTTTCTGCAGCGGATAGTCATCGGGCGCCTCGCCTAACAGCTTGAGCGACGCCGCCCGCATTTCCCAGCGCTGGCCGGCGGCGGGGGACGGGATGAGTTTGCCGCGCACCTCCACGGAGGCGCCGGTACTCATTTTGGCGATCGCCTCGTAGCCGGGGATGGCGGCATCGGCCACGATCTGGAGGTTGCCGAGGCAGGTGCCGTCGTTGAGTTCGATGAAGGAAAACGCCTTGGCATCCCGCCTGGTGCGGATCCAGCCGGCCACATGGAGATCGTCACAGGGAGCCTCGCGTTGCAAGACATGCTTGATGAGAATGCGCATGGCCGGGAGTAGAGCCAATCCCCGCCCGCTTGTCAAAGCGTGCGGGGAGAGAAAATCGCCGGTGGGACAACCGCCTCATTTGCCGCCGAACGGATCTTCGGGAGCACCCGCGGTGGCGCCGGGAACGCCGCCGGTGGCATCGGCCGAGTCGTCGGCGATGATGTCATCCAGCAGGCGCTTGATGCCGGCTTCCGCCAGATCGCTGCGCGGATAGATGGCGCGGGCCTTGAGGTACCAAGCCATGGCGGTGCCGGTTTGTTTGGGCGTGGTGCGGGATTCGAACTGGTGGGCGCGGTCCAGCGCCTTGGTGAAATCGGCGACCTTGGGGGCTAACAACTCGAGTTCGCGGCCGAGTTTGGGGTCATCGGGGAATTGTTCCCGCAGCTCGGCGAGCTGCTCCCAGGCGGCGTAGTTCTGGCCGACCTTGCCAAACTCGGTGGCCTTGCCGAGGGCCGTCTCGATCTTGGTTAGATTGGTCATGATTTGCTTGAAGGCATCCTCGCGCTTGGCATCGCCCTGGATGACGGGTGCGAATTCATACTGGCGCTTGGCGATCTCGCGGTAGTTGCCTTCGCTCAGCAGGCGGTCGAAGTCGTTGCGGGCGGTGAGCAGCGGGCTCTTGTCCTTGATGAGCTTGCGGAACTCATCGAGTTTTGGATTGGTGGGCCAAATCTCGGTGGCGGCGCGGATTTTCTCGGCGGCCTTGTCGTTTTCCTGGGCCAGCAGGTGGGCTTTGGCCTCATCGATGGCCAGGTCCGAGGCGAGCGAGTAGCCGGAGATGGCGGCGTCCATTTTGGAGGAGGGAAAATCCTTGGCGGTGGTCTTGAGGCGGGTGGCGAGTTCCTTGGCCTTGGTGAAGTCATGGGCTTGCACGGCACCGTAGACCTCATTGAGATCGCGCGAATAAGTTAGAACCTTGAGCTTCTTGTCCAAGGGCAGGGTGGCGACCGGGGCGAGGTACTCGCCGATGGCGAAGGCTTCCATCAGGCGCTGCGAGGCGGAGTGCAACTCGCCGCGTTTGAGCATCAGCTCGAAGGCCTCGATGTATTTGTCGGCCTCGTGGACGGCTTCGTTAGAGAGGGAGTCCAGCGACGACACCGTGGGGCTCACGCCCATCGATTCGGAAAACAACTTGGCCACGTCCGAGCCTTTGTCGATGCGCAGCGTCGTATCGCCGTCCTTCCACACCTGGTTGTAAAAGCGCGCGGCCATGATGACGTGTTCGAAGCGGCGCTGGATGAACCACTGGACCATGTTGACCTGGTATTGCGCTTTGGTCTTGATCGTCTGGGCCTCGGTGCGCAAGAGGTTGGCCTTCTTGAGGCCCTCGATTTCGACGATGCGGCGCAGGGCGTCGGCGTACTTGAGCGATTGCGTGCCGGCACCGGGGTTGTTGCCGGCCGCGGCGGCGCCGCCGGCCGCCGGTTTGCCGCCGCGCCCGCCGCCACCTCCCCCGGCGCCCGCCGCGGGCACGCCGGGCGGGCGGTCATGGCGGGCCGCCCAATCCGATTCGGCTTGGATGGCCTTTTTCTCCTGTTCGATGGAGTCGTTGAGTTTTTTCAGGCTGGCGATGTCCTGTTTGGAGAGCATGGCCATGTAGACCGCCTCGGCGAGGGTGCTGCAAATGTTCGCATCTCCCGGATAGGTGGCGGCACGCGGCAGCAGTTTGAAGGCATCGTAGAGATTGGGCGCGGGCTTGTGAAACGGCGACACCGTGTCCAAAATCTCCTTGATCGTCTTGCGATATTCCACAGTCGCATCATCGCTTTCCGGCGGTTGGCTCAGGTATTTTTCAAAGCGCGCCTTGAGCAGCCGATTGTCTCCCAGCGGGATGGTCACGCCCCCCACGGTGATGGTTTCCGCCGAGGGATCCAACATCGGGATCTCCTGGCCTAACGGACTGGCGGCCGGCTTTTGTTTGGGACCGGTCGCGGTGTCCTGGGGGGTGCCCGGCTGCGGCTGCTGACCCGCGGGCGGGGTGTACACCTGACTCCATGCCATTCCGGAAACAAGCAACAGGAAAAGGAAGCGCGGTTTCATGGCAGGCGGGGGATGATTGTGTTAGAGCCGTTTCACGTCGGTGGCCACCGGAATGCCGCCTTGGCGGACTTTGACGCGCATGGCGTAGCGTTGCTCGCGCTCGACATTGAGCGTGTTGAAGCTGGGCGGAATTTCCACCGGGATCAATTCATCACCACCGGGAGTGGACACTCGCAGACTCACGACCTGGCCGCGATGGGTGGTCCAGCGGAGTTTTTCATCGATCTTGCCCTCGATGGCATACTCGCTGCCGCGCAGGCTGTTGCCGTCATCCAGAAAATCCTTGACATTCAACGAGTTGACACCGGAAAACCCGGTCTTTTTCCCCTTGAACAACGATTGTCCCGCCACGATAGCCACCACCACCGCGGCGGCAATGCCGACGAGGATGCCGGGATGCAAACTGGAACTAGCGCGACGGGCCATGAGGGATGGGTGCGGAGTGGGGGGCGAACAGCGGTAACGTAACCACGCATTTGAAAAAATCGAGGCCTAAATCCGGATCAGTCCCACTGCGGGCGGCGAGCCCCCGCCCAGGCGATGACCAAAGCCACCCCGACATGCGCGAAAAGTGTGTACAGACAGGACGATTGATGTGAAAGCGTGGTATCGATCACCGACTTCACCGCATCGTGGACCTGGGTCTGGAGGGCCTCCACCGACCCGGACCAACCCCAGTACGCCGATATGAACGGGCGGGTGAACACCTCGATGTTTTCCGGCAGGGCCAGCACCGCCCCGGACAGCGGAAGCTGGAAGCCGACCAGATAGATCGACAGCAGCGACGCCTGTTCGGCGGTGCGCATCACCGAGGAAATGGCCAGGCAGATCGCAGTCATGGCGGCGTTGACCAACAACAGAAATCCCGCGTGCTGGAAAAACTCGCCGCGGAACTGTCCGAAAAAATTCACGAAAAACGCCATCCACAGCGATTGCGCGATGACCAGACAGGCCAGAAACGCGATCTTCGAGGCCAGATAGGCCAACGGCCTCAGCCCGCCAAATTTCTCCTTCACCTGCACGATTCGCATGGGTGGGTAGCCATCCGAGACTTGCTGGCGGGCAATGGCTTCAAGGGATGCACATAGATCCCATACGAGGAAGAACCACCCTTCCCCCGCAGACAGTCGCATGGGCAGCACGACTCCAAACAGGATCGGAAATTCCTTTCGGAATGGTTCCCAGTCGAATTCAACCAAGATCATAGTGGGCCTTTGTCTAGGGCCTTGTAGCCCTTCCCGAGAACCCTGAAAAAAGGTGGAGGAAAAGCCCCTCCGCTGCCCGCTCCTGAAAACACTTCGAAGGGATCCAGACTACCGGCCCGACCTTGAGAGGTGGCCCCTATTTTAAGGAAAAGCTGCGTAGCTCAGCCTACGAACGGCACGAACTGAAGTGGCTGAAATGAAGCTGTCCAAAAAGACGGATTCCGAAAAGGCCCTATCAGGATCTTTTGGTGCTCCCAATCGTGCAGCAACTCGATGTGGGCCACTCGGCTGTCCTGGTCGGTTTCATCGATCAGGATGGCGCAACTGCTTCCATTGCCGGAGGAAGATGTGTCCGTGATGCACCCGAAAACTGTGATGCGCTCATCTAGGAATGTTGGCAAAGCCAGGACCCACCAAGGGTTGGAACAGATTCCGGCCCTTGAGGATCGAGGCTCGCCCTAAATTGATCTTGGCACAAGCGTTGGATGAGTGATTTTCAGGATCAACGAGAGTTGCCGGAAATGAAGGCCGCCAGGTCCTTCTTGAAAGCGGTCCTGGACGCGGGATGGATATACATCATGT
>Ga0118677_10002216_pt1 | contig 39497 bp, 28 predicted proteins | sample AliMusrvi5mmetaG_FD_86154 | JGI IMG/M metagenome (GOLD analysis project Ga0118677, IMG submission 86154) | reverse complement strand
GGTTGAAATGGTTGTGGACGGTCCCGTGGACCGAGGCGAATTTCTGGAGTGTCTTCATCCTCCGAAATCGCAGCATGGCCCGCTCTCTTCGCCTCAGCGGCTGGTGTGAGTTCTCGGCCCGGTTGTTGAGCCAGCGCCCAACCTCCTGACGATCTGCGTTGCCGATCTCGTTCATGGCTGCGCGGTAGGAACGCAGCCCGTCGGTGCCGTCGGCACCGTCGTCGGCGGTCCGGTTGTCTCCGACAGCATCACCTGGTGGCAGGTCACCTTCGATAGCGGCGTGAGTGGGTGGGGCGGTGGTGACAATTTCATCATGGCGGCAACCCAAGGCACGCCGCCTAGCGCACCGCAAGGCCTCAAGGTGGTGCCGTGAGCGCCGCCGGATTCAGTTAGACAAGGCTCGCGCGGCGGGCGAGTCGGCACCTGTCCGGCACCACGGCATTGGCGTGGGGGTGACGGGTGGTGGAGTTGACAGGTCGGAGGGACCGCGGGTTTGCCGCCGTGATTCCCGTTTCGGCATGCGAAGTCAAAGCAGACGCAATGACTCCCTTCACAGTCATTTTCCTGTTGCTCAATGCCATGGCATTGCTGGGGCTGCCGCGTCGTTTGGCGCCGTTGCCGTTGCTCGTCGGCTGCTGTTATATGACGGTCAGCCAGAGTTTCAATCTCGGGCCGATCCATTGCACGGTGATCCGGGTGCTGATCGCCACGGGCATCGCGCGGGTGATGACGCGCGGCGAGCGCCTCGCAGGGGGCTTGGTCGGGATGGACAAAATGATGATCGCCTGGATGGTTTGGATCGTGCTCAGCAGCCCGCTATTTCCCAGCAACGAGTCGCCCCTGGTCTTCAATCTCGGCCAGGCCTTCAATATCGGCGGCATCTACTTCCTCATCCGGGTGTTCTGCGGCAACCTTGAGGAACTGCTCTCCATCACCAAAATGTCCGCCTGGCTGCTGGCTCCCATCGCAATCGAAATGGTGCTGGAACATCTCACTGAAAGAAACCTGTTTTCGGTGTTTGGAAGCTATTTGGGCGAGCGCGACGAGAAGTTTCGCGCCCAAGGACCCTTTTCCCACGCCATTTTGGCCGGCAGCGTGGGTGCCACCTGTTTTCCCCTGATGATCGGCATGTGGAAGAAGGACCGTGTCGCGGCAGCCGTCGGCCTGGTCACCTCCCTGGTCATGGTGGCTGCGTGTAACTCCAGCGGTCCGATCATGAGTCTGGTGTTTGGCATCTGCGCGCTGGGCCTGTGGCGCCACCGCAAGCTGACCCGCTATGCCGGAAGGGCCTTTGTGGCCGGCTATCTGGTCCTGAACATGATGATGAAGCGGCCCGCCTATTATATCATTGGGGAAATCGACCTCACCGGCAGCAGCACCGGATGGCACCGGGCGCGCCTGATCGAATCGAGCATTGATCATTTGAGCGAGTGGTGGCTGGCGGGAACCGACTACACCCGTCACTGGATGGCTTCGGGGGTGTCGTGGAGTCCCAATCACACCGACATCACCAATTACTATATCCTAATGGGAACCTGGGCGGGGCTGCCGCTTATGACGATGTTCATGCTCATGATCTGGATCGGGTTCCGCTATGTCGGCCAAAGCATCAAACAACCGTCCCTGTCGGGGGAGGTTGACCCGTTGATGATGTATTGCCTCGGTGCGTCGCTCTTCGCGCACGCGGCCACCTGCATTTCGGTCGCGTATTTTGACCAGTCGTATCTTTTCATGTTCCTGTGCCTGGCGGCCATCAGTTCCCTGCATTCGGTGGCGTTGCGGGAACGGGAGGACGCGCGCGTTCTAACGGAAGCCGCCGACGCCCTGGACGAGCCATCGGCACCGCTACCGGCCCTTCCCTGCCTGTGAGTTGCCGTGTTGCCCGACCATGCGATCCGAATCCAAAGCCGTAGCACTCATGTTGCAAGACCAACTCAGCGATCCAATCCGCAAAGGCGCTCCGGCCGGCCCGGATTGCGGGGGCGATGCGTCCCGCCCCGTCTGGGATGCGAAGGGTTTTGCAGGCGCTTGTCCGGCGTCAGCGGACCCGACGACCCTAGGGATCGCGCTGCTCGGCCTTTCGATGAGTTCGCGCAACCAAGGCGTGCGGGCGCTGGGAGTGTCGCTGGTGGTTCTGTGCAAGCGCTTTGCGCCCGCTGCCCGGATCCGCCTGCTCATTGGCAATGCGCGGCCGGACGTCATGAGCTATCGGATGGATGGAACCGCTTGCTCGGTGCCGGTGGTCAATTACCGTCTGTCGCCGAAGTCGGCTTTGCGCGATCACCTGGCGTGGATCGTATTGATGTCCGCGCTGTACCGGGCACTGCCCTTTTGCCTCGCGCGCAGGATCATATCACGCGCCACGCCGTGGATCGCGGCGTTGGAACAGTCCGCCTATTGCGGCGACATCCGCGGGGGCGACAGCTTCAGCGACATTTACGGCATGAAGCGCTTCGTGACTGGCTGCCTCGCGGCTTGGACGGTGTTGTTAGTAAAAGGTTCGATCATGCAATTCCCCCAAACCTACGGGCCATTCAAGCGTCCCGTGGCACGCCGGATGGCGCGCTATCTGCTGCGCCGCTCGTCCCTCGTTGTCGCACGTGACAAGGCGAGCCAGCAGGTCGCTCAGGAGCTCGTCGGCCCGTCGCGCGAGGTGCTGCTGTGTCCGGATGTCGCGTTCTCCTTGGAAGCGTTGCGGCCTGAGTCTCCGCAACTGGATCCGCCACTGGCGGGCAGCGCCCCGTCTGGCATCATCGGCGTCAACGTGAATGGACTGATGTATCGGGGGGGCTACACCCGGTCCAACATGTTCGGCTTGAGGTTGGATTATCCGGCCTTTCTGCGACAACTGTTGATGACGCTGCTGGAGGAGCAAGCGCACGAGGTTTGGCTGGTGCCCCACACCTATGCGGCTGCCGGCGATGTTGAAAGCGATCCGGAGGCATCCTATCAGTTGCGCGAGTCCCTTCCCCACGACTTGCAGGAGCGGGTTCGGATCGTTAGGCAGGAATACGACCCGCACGAGGTCAAGGGAATGATCGGGATGTGCGACTTCTTCATCGGCTCACGCATGCATTCGTGCATCGCGGCGTTGTCGCAAGGGATTCCGTGTGTGGGCGTGGCCTATAGCATGAAATTCAGGGGGGTCTTCGAGTCCGTCGGCATGGAGCATTGGGTGATCGATGGCCGCGAAGTGGATGCCGACGACGCGGCCTGTCGAGTCATCCAACTTTACCGGAGTCGCGAAGACGTCCGGGAGCCATTGCGACACAATGCCGCCGCGGCCCGGCAGCGCCTGGCGCAGACGTTTGAGGAAATGCTGCGAAGTCCTGGTTGCAACGCCGGTGAGACACAGTCCGATCGGGCGCTCACGCAGGGGATCGTCAAATGCAAACCGGTGGAAAACCCCTGATATGCGCGTGGAATCATTGGAGGATGTCGTGAGGTGGCGCCTGTGTGTCGGCTGTGGCGCGTGCGCCTATCTATCCGATGGGGCGATTGCCATGACCGACGATGCCCGGCAGGGGCACCGGCCGGTTTGGACCGGGCCGCGGGACGCCTCGATGTTAGACAGATGCCTGAAAGTCTGCCCGGCGGCGGGGACGGGTTCGGATGCCGGCCCTCGGAATGGCAGGAAGCGTGAAGGAATGGCCGAGGGAGTGGGTCCGGTACTGGAGGTCTGGGAAGGACACGCGACGGATCGGGAGACGCGGCATCTGGGATCGTCCGGAGGAGTTCTAACCGCGTTGGCCAGCTACGCCATCGAACGAGGTGGCATGCATGGGGTGCTCCATGTGGCCGCCGATCCTAACAACCCCTTGCGCAATCGCACCGTCATGAGCCACACCAGGGACGAGTTGCTGGCAAACACCGGCTCGCGCTATGCCCCCGCCTCGGTCTGTGACGGGCTGAAAATGATCGAGGCGGCTCCGGCGCCATGTGTTTTCATCGGCCAACCGTCAGAGGTGGCGGCGCTGCGGAAGGCGCAGGCCTTGCGCCCCGCGCTCGAGCGCAACGTGGGCGTGGTGCTGTCATTTTTCTGTGCCGGATCGCCCTCCAGCCAAGGCACCCTTGATCTGTTGCAATCCAAGGGCATCGAGCCGGTTCGGATCGGGCAAGTCCGCTACCGCGGCCGTGGTTGGCCCGGAACGTTTGCCGTGTGGTTGAAAGGCGAATCGGAACCGGTGCTCGAAATGACCTACGCGGAGTCATGGGGATTTGTCCAGGCTTACCGGCCGTGGGGGGTTCAGGTCTGGCCCGACGGCCTGGGCGAGCACGCGGACATTGCCTGCGGCGATCCTTGGTATCGCCAGGCGGAGTCTGCCAATCCCGGCTCCTCACTGGTGGTGGTGCGCACGGAGGCCGGGAAACGCCTGCTCGAGGCTGCGATGGCGGCCGGATACCTCGAACTGAGCCGCTCGGACGTGAGCCGTGTGGTCGCTTCCCAGCGCAATCTCTTGCTCAAGAAGGGTGCGGTTTGGGGCCGCCTCATGTCCATGCGAGTGCTCGGATTGCCCACGCCAAACCATGCCGGATATGATTTGTTCGCAAGCTGGATTCGCCTGCCATTCCGCGACAAACTCCGCTCCACTGTCGGAACTTTCAGGCGGATTCTCACCCGCAAATACCATCGTCCGGACCCACTGGCGATGTCGAGCGCGCCTAATGGATAGGAAATCCGCCAGGGCGTCAGCGCCATCCCCCCGGATCAACCTCATGGAGACGCTTCCGGCGTGGCGCATGCAGGCATTCTCAACAGCACACATCATATGAAAGCAGTTAACTCAAGCGGATCCGGCGAGCCGTCGCATGAACCAGCGGGCCGACAGGGCAAGCCGAAGGTGTTGGTGGCCATTGCCAACCATGGGACGAAGAACCGCGCCTTCCTGGACCGGCTGCTAGGGGAATACCGTTCGATGCAACGCCATGATGTGGACATCGTCGTGCTTTCGAACATCCCCAAGGATCTCGGGCCGGATGTGGAGGTCAGGGTCGGACTGCCAATTGAAGATCCGTGGTCCCTGCCATTCGGTCACAAGGAGCTGTTTGCCACGCGAGCGGATGAGTATGACTTATTCATCTATACCGAGGACGACACGCTCGTCACGGAGAGAAACATCGACGCTTTCGTTGAGGAGACACGCATTCTTCCTGAGGGGTTCATCGTCGGATTCATGCGCTACGAAGTCGCGCCGGACGGCCAGAAGTTCTATTCAAACATGCATTCCCACTATCACTGGGAGCCGCGCTCGGTGATGCGGGCGGGCAACTCCCTCTTCGCATACCACACCAACGAGCATGCGGCCTGCTTCATCCTCACCCGCGCGCAGTTGCGCAAGGCGATTGAGTCGGGCGGGTTTCTGCTGCCGCCACGGCAGGATCGTTATGACATGCTGGTCACCGCAGCGACCGATCCATACACGCGCTGCGGGATGAGGAAAATGATTTGCATCTCGCGCATCGACGATTTCTGCCTGCATCATCTGCCCAATGTTTACTGTGGGAAACTGGGCCTTGACGCGGGCCTCGCAAAGCTTGAGATCGAGCAATTGGCCTTACTTGCCGATCACGGGGATGTGGAGGCGATGAGTCCCCTGTTCGAGCCGCATCCGCTGCGCGACGGCGACCGTTGGAACAAGAAATACTACGAGGGCAGGCGGGATGACGTCCTGGAATGCGTGCCCTCCGACGCGCGCCGCGTCCTATCGGTGGGATGTGGTTGCGGCACCACCGAGGCGGAGTTGGTCAAACGCGGGATCGAAGTGGTCGCAATCCCCCTTGACTCAATCATCCAAACGACCGCCGCGAGCAAGGGAATCACTGTGCTTGCGCCTGACTTCGAGCGAGCAGCCAAGCAACTCGAAGGGCAGCGGTTTGATTGCATCCTCATGCTGGACATCCTCCAGCAACTGCCCGACCCGGCCGCCGTCATCCACCTCTATCACAGGTTCCTGCGCAACGGAGGACCGGTGCTGGTCAGCGTTCCAAATTGGAACTACCTGGGGACGCTCAAAAAACGCCTGACCGCGCAAGGACGCCAAAGCCTGGAGTGCCGGGCAACGCACCACAGCTCGGGGGTGCATCGGACGACCAAGGCCCGCGTGGCGCGGTGGCTGCGCCAGTGCGAATTGCGCCGGATCCAGCCTTGCTGGGTTGCCGGGGAGCGTTTGGAGAAGCTTCGCAGGTGGACCTTCGGGCTTGCGGACGAGTACCTGTGCCGCAACCTGCTGGTGACCGCGCGCCATTAGCTGAGGCGCTGCGGCCGGGACCTCCCGTCCAGCGGCGGATCGATCATCAACAACCCACCCTTGGGAACCTGACTTATGGAAGAAATCATCATTGAGGCGGGCCGTGCCGAACGGCAGTACTGGCGGGATTTGTGGCGTTACCGGGAGTTGTTCTACTTCCTGGCATGGCGCGACATCCTGGTGCGCTACAAGCAGACGGTTATCGGAGTCGCGTGGGCGGTGATCCGTCCGCTACTCACGATGCTGGTGCTGACGTTCATCTTTGGCAAACTCGCGAAGATGCCCGCCGGGGGTGTGCCCTATCCGATTCTGGTGTTTTGCGGGATGCTGCCCTGGCAGTTCTTCGCCACGGCCTTCTCAGAGAGTGGCAACAGCCTGGTGAGCAACGCGGGAATGATCTCCAAGGTCTATTTCCCGCGCCTGGTGGTGCCGGTGAGCAGCGTCATCACCAGCTTCGCAGATTTCCTCATCTCGGCGGTCCTGATGGTCATGTTGATGATCTATTACGGCTACGCCCCCGGACTATCGATCCTGCTGCTTCCCGTGTTTGTGATTCTCGCATTTGCCACGGCGTTTGGCGCGGGCTTGTGGGTCTCCGCGCTGATGGTGCGCTACCGCGATTTCCGCTTCATCGTCCCCTTCATCGTCCAGTTCGGTCTGTACATATCTCCGGTCGGCTTCAGCAGCAGGGTGGTGCCGGAACAATGGCGGCTGTTATACTCGATGAATCCGATGGTCGGCGTGATTGACGGGTTCCGCTATTCGATTCTCGGTGAGCAGAGCCTCTATTGGCCGGGATTCTTCTTCTCGGTCGCGGTTGTGACCCTCCTCATCCTTACCGGCATCTGTTATTTCCGCCATACCGAGCGGACCTTCGCAGATGTCATTTAGAACCAACTCCAACTCTCACACACATGAGCAATATGACATCGCCGAATTTCTGGCGGGAGCGGCTGCGGAAGTATCGACATACCGGCTGGGCGGATCAAACAATATACGCCTATGACCAGCAGGAGAGACTAGCCCTGATCGAGCAAGCTGTCCAAAGCTCTGCCTCGAAAACCGGAATCGCCGTTGACTTCGGCTGCGGAACGGGCGACTTCTCGCGGCTGTTGCTCAGAAAAGGCTACACGGTTTGCGGCTATGACCCGTTTGTCGTGCCCGGCATCGATTCGCCCAGATACACCTATGCCGGCACCTACGGCGCCATCCCGTTTCAACACAATGAAGCAGACATCGCCATCTCCGTGACGGTGCTCGATCATATCCTTGGGCCCCCTGAGGTATCGGAAGCCCTACACAACATCCGCAGATCCCTGAAAAAAGGGTCCACCTTCATTATGTTGGAATACGCGCTAGACTCCCCATCCCAGCGAGATGGCCACTTGAGGCCGAATGGGTATCAGGCCTTCCGGACCGTCGAAGAGTGGAGATCGCTCCTTTGCCAGTCATCCTTTCGCGTTGTCGATGTTGTGGCAGCCCCCCATCCGGATTTCTCCCCTTCCAACGGCTATTCGGCCTATTCCAGGTCCGTATTCGTCCGACTCCGGCGCAGGCTACCCCGCATCCTCCTGCCCGAATTATGGTATCACTTTCTCCTAAGACTCATTGCGAGGAAAGCGCTCGGGAATCATCCCGTTGCGCAGTACCATGGCACCCATTCACCACTCAAGCTAATCACATCAATCGCAGAATAAGGCATTATGAGCGAAACCATCATTTCAGTCGAAAATCTCTCCAAGCGCTACATGATCGGCCGCCTGGCGGCGAAGGGGGATGGCTTGCGCCACGCCTTGGAGCGCGCGATCCGGGCGCCGTTTGCCATGCTGCGAGCCGACTCGCGGGCGCAACGGGCCAAGACCGAGGAATTCTGGGCGGTGAAAGACCTTGGCCTGGAAATCAAACAAGGCGAGATGCTGGGTATCATTGGCCGCAACGGCGCGGGCAAATCGACGTTGCTCAAACTTCTCAGCCGGATCACCGAGCCGACCTCAGGCACGATCCGCCTGCGCGGGCGCGTGGCAAGTCTGTTAGAGGTGGGGACCGGCTTTCATCCCGAACTCACCGGGCGGGAGAACATCTTCCTCAACGGCGCGATTCTCGGCATGAGCCGCGCGGAGATCAAACGCAAATTCGACGAGATTGTGGCGTTCGCCGAGATCGGAGCCTTCCTCGACACCCCGGTGAAGCGCTACAGCAGCGGGATGTATGTGCGCCTGGCGTTTGCGGTGGCGGCGCATCTGGAGCCGGAAATCCTCATTGTGGACGAGGTGCTGGCAGTTGGTGACGCCGAGTTCCAGAAGAAATGCCTGGGCAAGATGGAGCATGTCTCCGCCAAGGAAGGCCGCACCGTCATCCTTGTCAGCCACCAAATGACGGCGATTCAGAACCTATGCACCCGTTGCATCCTGATGGAGCGCGGTCATTTGATCCGCGAGGGCAGGACCGCGGATGTCGTCAATGCCTACATGTCCCAGGGCGCCGAACTGGCGACCGCTGATTTGTCCCTGCGAGCGGATCGCTCTGGCAACGGGGATGTGAGGGTGACATCCGTTGATCTTCGCGATGACAATGGCAATGTGATCACGGAGGCCATTGCGGGGACCAATGTGATCGTGAGCCTGGGATTCGCGGTTAGGCAAGGTGTTGTGCTAAGTGACTGCGTCGTTTGCGTGAGCATCGAAAAGGATTTGAAGGAGTATTTCTCCATGTCTTCCGCCCTGGTGGATCGAAGACAAATGAAACTCTCCGGCCGCGGCCGAATCGATTTCCTGGTGCCTAACTGGCCGCTGATGGGCGGCAGGTATCACGTCAGCTTCTATGTCGGTTCCAGTCACGGGATGCAGGATTCCATCGATGACGCAGCGGTGATCGAAGTCATTGACGGGGATTTCTACGGCACGGGCAAGCTGCACCATGAGGGATGGCAGGGAACCGCGGTTCTGGTGAGCCATTCGTGGAGCCTCCATCAAAACGGCAATGGCACAGGCCCGGCAATCCCGCGGGTGTTGGTCGAGGCTGAAGCACAACCCTGAAAGGCAACCGTATGAAGGTTCTGATGATGCATCGCGGCGACGGCAGCATGGGTGGCGGACAAGTCCAGATGAACCGGCTCCACGCGGGCCTCAGGGCGCGCGGCATCGACGCGCGAATCCTCTGTCGCGACGCGACGCGGGCGGATTCGGTGCGGATGCCAGCCCGACCCCGCTTGGAGAAGCAACTCCGCAGGCTCACTAGCAGGTTGGGTTTCAACGAGCTGCATCTGGTTAGCTCGTTTGCCGTGAAAGACCTGCCGGAATATCGCGATGCCGACCTGATTGATTTCCACTGCCTCCACTGCGAAACCCTGAGCTATCTGGCGTTGCCCGGCCTTACCCGCAGCAAGCCCGCGGTGTTCACCTTTCATGACATGTGGCCGCTCACCGGGCACTGTCACGCCAGCCTCGAATGCGAGCGCTGGAAGACCGGCTGCGGCCGGTGCCCCCATCCGGAGATTGCTCCTGCGGTGTATCGTGATGCCACGGCCCTCGAATGGAAACTCAAGCGGCGGGCCTACAATCAATCCAAATTCACCATTGTGACTCCCAGCAAATGGCTTCATGACAGAACCAAGGAAAGCATGTTGGGCGGGTTTCCCGTGCATCACATCCCCCACGGCCTTGAAACGGATGTTTTCCAACCCTTGGACAAGGCGCAGTGCCGCTTGTTGCTAGGGATTCCAGGCGGCAAGCACGTCCTGCTTTGCGCCATGGAGAGCATGAAGCGGCCATTGAAAGGCGCCGATCTGCTGGTTGAGGCGCTGCGCGGCTTGCCGGAATCCCTGCGCCGCGATTGCGTCTTGCTGTTGTTCGGTCATGCCAATGACGAGATCCTCAGGCAGATCCCCATGCCGGTGGTCAACCTCGGCTATCTGCACCATCCGCAACTCAAGGCGCTGGCGTTCTCGGCGGCGGACGTGTTCGTCAATCCGACCCGGGCCGACAACTTCCCGCTTGTCGTGTTAGAGAGCATGGCTTGCGGCACCCCGGTGGTTTCCTTTGGCGTGGGTGGCGTGCCGGAGATGGTCCGTGACGGGGTCACCGGCTTTGTGGCGACACCCGAGCAGCCCGACTCCCTGTGCGAGGGTGTTGTCCGGCTGCTGGATGACAGCGGCCACTTGCAGGCCATGTCCGAGCAATGCCGACTGGTCGTCTTATCCGAGTATCCCCTGGAGCTGCAGGTTCAGCGGTATATCGACTTGTATCAACAGGTGGTTCACGAAAACTCCTAATTCAATGGACTTGGGATATCAACTTGCCGGACGGGCGCTGACCCGCGTTTCAAGAGCCATCCGCAGGCTCGGAAGAATGGCTGGCGGCGCACGCCCGGACGCGGTGCCGCATCGGGATTACTTCTCGATTTCGATCTACTCCGGCAGCTCGCCGCTGGACCTGGCGCCCGCCGCGGGTGCCGCCATCCCGGCGCTCTCGCGCAAGGATGTCACTGACGTGCCCGCAGCGTATGTGGCCGACCCGTTCATGATCCGCGCCAACGGCTGTTGGCACATGTTCTTCGAGGTCCTGCGCAACGATGTCATGAAGGGCGTCATCGGTCTCGCCACCAGTCGCGATGGCATGGCATGGAGTTACCGGCAGGTGGTCCTGGAGGAGCCATTCCATCTGTCATATCCGTGTGTCTTCCAATCCGGGGGCGACTACTTCATGATTCCCGAATCCAATCAGGCTGGGTCGGTCCGTCTCTATAAGGCCGAGCGCTTTCCCACTCTCTGGACCCACGTGGGCAATCTTCTCGAAGAGGTCGAATACGTTGACTGCACCCCATTCGAGTATGGCGGCAGGTGGTGGCTTTTCGCGGGATGCGGGGCTTTGCCGTTGCGAGCCGACTCACTGCGCTTGTTTCATGCGGAGCGGCTCACCGGGCCGTGGACCGAGCATCCGTCCAGCCCGGTGGTCTCCAACAATCCCCACATTGCCAGACCGGCGGGGCGGGTTGTCATTTGGCAGGACCGGCTGTTGCGCTTTGCCCAGGATTGCTCCCCCCGTTATGGCCTGAGGGTTCATGCCTTCGAGATCACCGAACTAACAGCCACGCGCTATGCCGAGCGGGCGGCGACGAGCCAACCGGTTCTCAACGAATCCCATCATGGATGGAACAGCGCCGGCATGCATCACCTGGACTCCCACCCCACGGATGGCGGCGGGTGCATCGCTTGTGTTGACGGATGGTACTGGGGACGCGTGGAATGAGGCCTGGCCTAACCAACGATCAAACCGATGAAACCTGTTGAATTGCTGCCACCGCCGGCCAGGCCGGCCTACCGTGCGATCCGCCGGTTCCTGGACAAGTGCATGCCGTGGCTGCGCCAGCCTCCGCCACCCGGTTACGCGGGGTTTCGCCCATGGCGCTCGGTCCAGCCGATCCGCCGCAACTTCGGATGGGACACCGGCGGCCATTGCATCGATCGGTATTACATTGAAAACTTCCTGCAACGCAATCACAACGTCATCCGCGGGCGGGTGCTTGAGGTCGCGGACAATTCCTACACCCGGCGTTTCGGCGGCGCACAAGTCACCCGCTCCGACATTCTTCACGTGGTCGGAGGCACCCCGAATGTTACGATCATCGGTGACCTGGTCACCGGCGCCGGGCTGCCCGACGACAGCTTTGACTGCATCATCCTCACCCAGGTTCTGTTCAGCATCTTCGATGTGCACGCGGTGGTGAGGACGATCTATCGGACACTCGCGCCCGGTGGCGTGGTTCTAAGCACCGAGCCCGGCATCTCCCAGATCGCCCGCTACGACATGGACCATTGGGGCGATTGCTGGCGCTTCACCTCCTGCTCGGCATCCCGACTTTTCTCCGAGGTCTTTCCGCATGATCGCGTCGAGGTGGAAACCCGCGGCAACGTGCTGGCATCGCTCGCCTTCCTCCACGGCTTGCTCGCGAGCGAACTCACACCCAACGAACTCGACTATCAGGATGACGATTACCAAATGTGCGTGTTGGTCAAGGCCACCAAGCCGCCGCGCACCGCAGGTCACTCCTGATTGCCCCGGTGCCAGCCCACCCCCATCGGCCGCGGCAGGGTGGCTTCGCGCTGGAAATCACGTCAACGCCACGGTCTCCGCGCCCCATGCCCCCGCCAACTTCAATCATCTGTTTTAACTTGACACCCGATGCCCCCGGATCGCCCTTGTTTCGACTGAGGGGCTCGCATCCAAAACCATGTAACTGTCATCTGTCAATGAAAGCGATCAAGACGTTTCTGAGTCTCGCGGGATCATTGTTTCTCGCAAATCATGGCATTCCGAATTGCAGCGGCCAGAGCCTTCCTCCGACGCGTATCATGCCGTTGGGAGATTCGATCACCCAAGGTTGTTGCAGCACCACCGAGGGCGGCTACAGAACGAAGTTATATGCACTGTTGTCCGCTGACGGATTCAATGTTGACTTCGTCGGAACCCAAACCGATTCGATCCCGAATCCGCTGTTGCCGGATCACGACCACGAGGGCCATGGCTCCTATCGCATCGAGTCAATCCGGGCCGGGCTGCCCATCTGGTTGAAACAAATCCAGGACCCCGATGTCATCCTGCTGCATATCGGAACGAACGATTTCTGGGCCGGCAACTCCCTCGTGGACACCCAGGCAAGCCTCAACGGCCTGCTGGGCGACATCTCGGTGCTGCGCCCCTATGCGAAAATCATCGTCGCGAGCCTCATTCCCCGCACCGACAGCTACGAGACCATTCAGCAGCAGTTCAACGCGTCCCTGCCCGGCATTGTCAGCGCACAAGTCGCCCTCGGCCGGCAGGTATCCCTGGTGGACATGCACGCGGCCCTGCTGGTGCCCGACGACCTATCAGACGGGGTGCATCCGACTTTGGCCGGCTATGACAAGATGGCGGCGTCCTGGGAACCGGCGATCAGCCAGGTCATCACTCCGCTCGGCACGTCCGATCCGCCGGGCATCGCTGACGTGGACGCCAGGGCTGACTTACAACACGTGGTGGTGAAGTTCAGCAAACCCATCGATGACGCGGCGGCCGTGCCGGCCAACTTCACGCTCAGTGGCGGCGTGTCGGTGGTGGCAGCGGCGCTTGATGCCACCACCAAGCGAATCGTCACCCTTACCACCAGCCCGCAAGCGTTCCTCACCGGATACACGCTGACAGTCAGTGGCGTCACTGACCGCACGGCGCAGCATCATCTGATCAGCCCCGGCTCCACGATGGCCTTCACTTCCAGCAGCATCATTAACGGCAGTTTCGAGGCGAATGCCACGGGATGGACCAGCAGCGGCGACGTCTCCCCGATGGGATCGCCGATTACCGCGACCGACGGCACGATGGTGATGGTGTTCAATGGTGGCCAATCGGCGCCCAACGGAGTGCTGTCCCAGGTGATCGCAACGACGCCCGGCCAGTCCTATCGCCTGACCTTTGACATGGGTGTCTATGGAGCCACCACCAGCACCCAGTCGCTGAACGTCATGGCGGTCGGCAACACGGTGTTGCTGACGCAAACCGAATCGCTAACGGGAATCGCCACCGGCGGCGTGCAGTGGGCGAGCAAGTCGTATGAGTTTGTTGCCGACGGTTCCTTTACCACACTGAGTTTCAGCGACGTGTCGTTGGTAACGGTCAATGTCGATTTGGTGCTTGATGATATCCGTCTCAATGTCGTCATGCCGTCCTTGCTGACGGTGACATCGACCCTGGGCAGCGGGGTGAGCGTGCAGGTGAGCCCGGCGGACACGACGGGTGCCACCGACGGCTTGACGAATTTCACCCGGACCTACGCCGAGGGTGCCACGGTAAACCTGACGGCCCCAACCGTCATGACGGGCAAGGCGTTCCAGCAATGGCGCAAGGATGCAGCAATCTATAGCACCAACGCGGTGACCAGCGTCACCCTGGACGCCAGTCACACGTTGGACGCGGTCTATTCGCTGTTGGCCAACGGCAGCTTCGAGCTAGGTGCCGTCGTAAGCGGCAGCGAAACCGCGCTGGACGGCTGGACGGTCACCGGCAATGTCATGGGCTATGTGGCGGATTCCAACTACACCGCGACGGATGGCACGCGCATGGTGGTCTTCAATGGCGGCAGCAACACCTTCGACGGTGCCATCTCGCAGTCCTTTGCAACCACTGCGGGTACGACTTATGCATTGAATCTTGACATGGGTATTTTAGGCAGCGCCGGCAAAAAGCAGAGTTTGCAGGTGGCGGTGGTCGGCGGCAGTTCGCTGCTCTCCCAAGTGGAGACGCTGACAGCGGTTGCGGGACCGGCTCAATGGGTCACAAAGACATATACCTTCGTCGCCGACGGCGCCACGAGCACCCTGACCTTCACCGACAATTCAGCCACCCTCGGCAGCCAAGCCAGCAATAGTGACCTGCTCCTCGACCATGTGCAGGTGAACGTGGCACCTTCCGGCACTCCACCGGTCGCGGTCGATGATGCCTATTCGACGAGCGTCGGCGTGCCATTGACCGTGGCCGCTGGCGGCGTCCTGACCAACGATACGGACGCCGGGTTGAATCCGCTCACGGCGGTCCTGGTGGCGGGGCCCGCGCATGGCAGCCTGGTGTTCAATCCCGATGGCGGCTTCACTTACACGCCGGCTGCCGGCTATACCGGCGGGGATTCGTTCACCTACATGGCCAATAACGGAAGTTTCAATTCCAATGTGGCCACCGCTTCGATCTTTGTCACGGCGGCCTCCGCAGGTCTGATAGCCAACGGCAGCTTCGAATCCGGTGCCATCGTGAACGGCAGTGTAACCGCGTTGGACGCATGGACGGCCACCGGCACGCTCATCGGTTACGTGGCGGATGCCAGTTATACCGCGACGGATGGCGCGCGCCTCGCGGTGTTCAACGGCGGTTCTAACACATTCAACAGCACCCTGTCACAGACCTTCGGGACCACACCCGGAGTCTCCTATGAGTTGGATTTGGACGTCGGAATTGTCGGGGTGGCGGGTAAGAAGCAGAACCTGCAGGTGACGGTGACCGGCTCCAACTCGCTGCTCTCGCAACTCGAGACACTGACCGCGGCGAGTGGACCCGCCCAATGGATGGCCAAGAGCTATACGTTCACTGCGGACAGCACGACGACTACCTTGGCCTTTACCGACAATAACGCTGCCCTCGGCAACCAGGCCATCAATTGTGACCTGCTGCTCGACAACATCCGGATCAGCGTCAGCGTAGCCGACACCGCGCCGGTGGCGGTCAATGATTCCTATACGACCCTCAGGGGCACGCCGCTGACGGTGGCGGCTGGCGGCGTTCTGACCAACGACACGGACGCCGAGTCCGATCCGCTCACGGCGATTCTGGTGGCGGGCACCTCGCGTGGAACTCTGGCGCTGAGCGCCAACGGAGGATTCACTTATACCCCGGCGGTGGGCTACACCGGTTCGGATTCCTTCACCTACAAGGCCAACGATGGCCACAAGGATTCCAACGTGGCCACCGTCACAATCAACGTGACGGACGCATCGCCTAACCTGTTGACCAACGGCGGATTCGAACTTGGCGCCACTGTCGATGGCAGTATAACCGCGTTGGCCAACTGGACGGTGAGCGGCAGCCCCATCGGCTATGTGGCGGATGCCAGCTATACCGCGACGGAGGGCAGCCGCCTGGCGGTATTCAATGGCGGCAGCAACACGTTTGACGGCATCATTTCTCAGGCGTTCACAACCGTCCCGGGCGTGGCCTACGGCTTGAATTTCGACATGGGAATCATCGGCACAGCGGGCAAACAACAGAGTTTGCAGGTGACGGTCACCGGTGCCAATCCCCTGCTTTCCCAAGTGGAGAACCTAACAGCGGTGGCGGGGCCGGCCCAATGGACGCCCAGAGGTTACACCTTCATGGCAAACAGCACGACGACCACCCTGACTTTCACTGACAATTCCGCCTCCCTCGGAACCCATGCCAACAATAGTGACCTGCTTCTCGACCACGTATGGCTAGGCGCGCTCACCAACGTTCGCACCCTGACCGTCAGCTCGTCGCCAGTCAGCGGCCAGGCAGTGGCAGTCACTCCCAACGACCTTGCGGGATCATCCAACGGCACCACCTCGTTTACCCGCAGCTATGCCGACGGCAGCGCGGTGACGCTCAGCGCGACCGCAGCCTCCGGCCCCTATGTGTTCCAGAAGTGGCAGCAAGACGGCGTCGATGTGACCACCGACCTGACGAGCACCGTGACGATGGGTGCCGACCACACGCTCAATGCGGTCTATGTGATCGATTATTCGCCTCGTGCCAGTGCCGATTCATATTCCACCGATGAGGACGTGCGCTTGGTGGTGGCGGCGCCCGGGGTGATGGCCAACGACATCGATCCGAATTCGCTGCCCATCACCGCGGTTGTCAACGCGCAACCCGCCCACGGCACCCTCAGTCTCAATAGCAACGGCAGTTTCACCTACGCCCCTGTGGCGAATTTCAATGGCAGCGACTCGTTCAGCTACCATGTCACCAATGGCACCCTTTCATCTGGCATCGCGACGGTGTCGCTCATCATCAATCCAGTCAACGACCCTCCCGTCGCCACCCCGCAATCCGTTCAAACCCTTGAGGATGTGGCGCTGGCGGTCACCCTGGCTGCAACGGATGTGGAAGGGGACGCGCTGACATATGCAGTGGCCGCCGCTCCGCAGCATGGCACACTCACCGGCACCGCCCCCAATCTAACCTACACGCCGAGCCTTCACTTCAGCGGATTCGACAGCTTCACCTTCACCGCCAACGACGGGATGGCCACCTCGGATCCGGCCACGGTTTCGATCACCATCGTTGCCGTGAATCACCCCCCGGTGGCTGATTCCCAGTCGCTCTCGATGACCGCTGGCACCACGTTGCCGGTGGTCCTGACCGGAAGTGACATCGATGGGCAGGCACTGACGTTCTCGGTGACGGGTCAACCCGCGCATGGCACGCTCACCGGGACGCCTCCCAACCTGACATACACGCCGGTCATCCCCTATACCGGTTTGGACAACTTCACTTTCATCACGAACGACGGCAGCTTGGACTCAAATGTGGCGACCGTCTCGATCACGGTCAACGACGTGCTGAAAAACGGCAGCTTCGAGCAGGTCACGGGACTGGTTCCGAATTTCTGGACGGTTGTCGGAACCCACTATCAGATCAATAACACCGCCTCTAGCGAGCCATCCACCGACGGCACCAAGTATGTGGCGTTCAACGCCGGCAATACAACCCCCAATGCGCAGCTCTCGCAGGCGTTCGCGACGCTGCCGGGCCAGGCATACCTGTTGGAGTTCGATATTGGGATCATCGCGTTTAACCGAAATACCCAGCAGATGCAGGTGACCGTCACCGGCACTTCCACCCTCCTGTCCCAACTCGTAACGCTTACAGGCAATAACCTTGGGACGACGGTTTGGACGCTCGACAAGTCGTTCTATTTCGTTGCCGACGGTTCCACCGCCACCCTGACCTTCAAGGACAATTCCACGACCACGACGAACCTGGACATGCTCCTCGACCATGTGCGGGTCGTCCCCCAAATCCAACGGACCCTCACCGTCAACTCCTCTCCCAACCCTGGCGTGAACGTGACGGTGGGCTCGTTGGATCTCACCGGCAACGGCAATGGCGTGACCGGATTCAACCGGACTTATGTTGACGGCACCACGGTGACTTTGGCGGTTCCTGCGGCAATCGGCGCCACCAATTTCCAGAAATGGCAGAAGGACGGCGTGGACAGCGGCACCAATCCGAGCACCAGTGTTACCCTGAGCGCCAACACCACACTCACCGCGGTCTATATCCCCAACCTACCGCCGGTGGCGGGAGCGGACAGCTACTCAACGGCCGAGGATGTCTCATTGGTGGTGCCTGCTGGCGGCGTGCTCGCCAATGACTCCGATCCGGAAGCCGTGCCGCTCACTGCAATCCTGAGTGCCGGGCCAAGCCATGGGAACCTGACATTGAACTCAAACGGCAGTTTCACCTACACCCCCAATGCAAACTACAATGGGATGGATTCCTTCTCCTACCGTGCAAGCGATGGTGTGGTCCAGTCCCCCGTCACCGCCGTGTCAATCACCGTCACCCCAGTCAACGACCCACCGGTGGCCAACGCACAAGCGGTGACGACGTTGGAAGACAGCGCCAAACACATCACGCTGACGGGCAGCGACATCGATGGTGACAGCCTGACTTTCGCCGTAACGACCCAGCCCGCCCATGGCACACTTGTCGGCACGGCCCCGAACCTGACCTACACGCCCGCCGCAAATTTCAACGGCTCCGACAGCTTCGCTTTCACCGTCAACGACGGCACGGTGAGTTCCCCGCCGGCGGTCGTTTCGATCACGGTGACACCGGTCAACGACCCACCGGTGGCCAACGCCCAAGCCGTGACGATGTTAGAAGACGGCATCAAGAACATCACGCTGACTGGCAGCGACATCGAGGGTGACAGCCTGACGTTCGCGGTAACCTCCCCACCCGCCCACGGCACGCTTTCCGGCACGGCCCCGAACCTGACCTACGCGCCCGCCGCCAATTACAACGGACCCGACAGTTTCGTGTTCAAAGCGAATGACGGCGCGCTGGATTCCGCTCCAGCCGTGGTGTCCATCACGGTGACACCGGTCAACGACCCGCCGGTGGCCAACGCCCAAACCGTGACTCTGCTAGAAGACGCCACCCTCGCAATCACCCTGGCGGGCAGTGACATCGACGGCGACAGCCTCACCTTCACCGTGACCTCCCCGCCCGCCCACGGCACGCTTACGGGCATGGCCCCGAACCTGACTTACACGCCTGAGGCCAACTATAGCGGGCCCGACAGTTTCGCCTTCACCGTCAATGACGGCACCGTGGATTCCGCGCCGGCGACCGTTTCGATAACAGTCACCGCCGTGGGTGGCAATGATTTCACCAAATGGCTGAGTGAGTATGGCCTAGTTGCCGGGCCCGAAGAGGATTCGAACCGGGACTCGATCAGCAACGCGGTCGAATATGTCATTGGCGGCAATCCGACCAGCCCTACCAATGCAAATCTTCTGCCTACCGTAGCGCTGGTCATTGCCAATCCGGCTGGACACCCGCAAAGCTCCGAATACCTCCTCTTCACCTATCGCCGGACCGATCGCGCGAAAAACGATCCGGCGACGAGCATCAACGTCGAGTGGACCGCCGATCTAGTCGGGCCGTGGGCTGACGCGAAAGGAACAGCAGGCGTGGTCGTCAACGAAGAGAACGACGGGTTCGCCCCCGGCGTGGACCGGGTGAAGGTTTACCTGCCCTGTTCGCTGGCGGTCAATAGCCGGCTCTTCGCCCGCCTCAGCGTCGCGATTAATGTCGCCGCGTTGAATGCGCCCCCGGTGGCCCAAAGCCAGGTGATAAGCGTCGCCGAGGACGCTTCCGTGGCGCTTACCCTCGCCGGCACGGACCCCGATGGCGACCCGCTGACCTTCGCTGTGACGAGCGGACCGCAGCACGGCGCGCTGAGCGGCACCGCGCCAAATCTATCCTACACGCCGGAAGCCAATTACAATGGAGCCGACAGCTTCAGCTTCACGGCAAACGACGGCACGGTGGACTCCGCTCCGGCCACCGTTTCCATCAACGTGATTCCGGCGGCGCCATTCAGCCATTGGATGAGTGGCTTCGGTCTCAGTGCCGACCCGGCAGCAGACTCCGACGGCGACTCAATCAGCAACGCCGTCGAATACGTCATCGGCGGCAATCCCGCGAACCGCGCGGATGTGGCCCTGCTGCCGACGGTCTCTGTGGTCCGCGCCGATCCGCTTGGCAATTCAAGCAGCCAGGACTATCTGCTCTTCACCTACCGACGCACGGACTTGGCCAAGACCGATCCGGCAACGGCTATCAAGGTCGAGTGGACCACCGAGCTGGTCGGACCGTGGACCGACGCCAACGGAACCGCAGGAGTGGCGACCCTCGAAGAGCCCGGCGGGGCCGGCGTTGGCGTGGATCTGGTCAAGGTTTACATTCCACTCTCGCTGTCGCCAAGCGGCAGATTGTTCGCGCGCCTCAGCGTTGCCATCACCATGCCCCCAGGACCGATCATCGGGCAAGGGCCATGAATCCCGGTCGCCCACTCCAGCGATCAGACACCCCCAGAAGTATGCGTCCCATCTATCAAACCCTGCCCAGCCGGATCTCGCGGCGCTGGCGGATGTTCTGGCTGAACCGCTCCGGGCCGCGAGGGCTTGGCCGGGTGGCTGCGTGGCTCGCCTCCCGACATGCCGCGCCGTATCACGGACGGTCCTATCTGGCCAATCTGCTGCCGCGGGGTTTCGTGGCACCCAGCGCCCGCTTGTTGCACCCGGCTCTGGTCCTCGGGAGCCATGTCTATCTCGGTGACCGCGTCATCGTCTCGCGCGCCGATGAGGGCGGCCCGGTGGAAATTCGCGATGGCACCCATCTCTATGGCGACACTTTCATTGAAACAGGCATGGGGGGACGCATCTTCATCGATGAGTCAACCCATATCCAACCGGGATGTCACATCCATTCCTATCTGTCTGAAATCCGGATCGGCCGCAATGTGGAAATCGCACCCGGCTGTGGTTTCTATAACTACGATCACGGCATGGCCCCCGACCGCCTGATCATGGACCAACCGCTGCACAGCAAGGGTGGCATTGCGGTCGGCGACGGAGCATGGATCGGCTATGGGGTCACCATCCTGCAGGGAGTGACGATTGGCACGGGCGCGGTGATCGCCGCAGGCGCGGTGGTGGCGCATGACGTGCCGGCTAATGCCATCGCGGCAGGAGTGCCGGCGCACGTCGTCAAGTACCGCAGCGCCGTCCAACAGCCCTCGGCTAGTAACCGGCCCGCAGCCGCCGCTTCATCCGGCCGCCAGCCGTCATTGGCACAATCACCCTCAGTGAACTCCAAGCATAACCAACACCCTACCAGGATCCTAACATGAAAGCAGTCATACTCGCGGGAGGCTTCGGAACCCGCATCAATGAAGAGAGCAGCGTGAGGCCTAAACCGATGATCGCCATCGGCAATCGGCCCATTCTGTGGCACATCATGAAAATCTACGCGGCCCACGGCATCAATGATTTCATCATCTGTTGCGGCTACAGGGGCTACATGATCAAGGATTATTTTGCCAACTATCATCTTCACACGGCTGACATCTCCTATGACCTCAAAAACCAGCAGACCACCATCCACCGCTGCGACGCCGAACCGTGGCATGTCACTTGCGTCGAAACCGGCGAGAAAACCATGACCGGCGGGCGCCTGAAACGTGTGGCGGATTACCTCGACGGCGAAACCTTCTGTCTAACCTATGGTGACGGGGTGAGCGACATCGACATCACGGCGAGCATCGCCTATCACAACTCCCATGGCAAACTCGCCACTCTCTCCGCGGTGCAATCCCCCGGCCGCTACGGCGCTTTCACCCTGCAGGCCGACAACGACGCGGTGGATTCATTCCGCGAGAAGCCCAAAGGCGATGGCGCGTGGATCAACGGCGGGTTCTTCGTGCTCGAGCCAGGGGTGTTGCAATACATTACCGGCGATTCCACCGTGTGGGAACGCGAACCGATGGAAATGCTGTCCAAAAGCGGCCAGCTCAAGGCCTGGCGCCATGACGGCTTCTGGCAATCAATGGACACCCTGCGCGACAAGATGTATCTTGAGGAACTCCTGGCAAAGGGCAACGAGCCATGGAACGTTTGGGATCATGCGAAACAAATGGCATAGCAACACGCACGCACATGAATACGTACGACTATCTGGTGATCGGCGGGGGCATCGTGGGCATTTCGACGGCGTACCATCTGTGCCAAGCGTATCCGCGCAGCCGGGTGTTGCTTCTCGAAAAGGAGTCCGGGCCCGCCCGCCATCAAACCGGCCGCAACTCCGGCGTCATTCATTCCGGCATCTATTACAAGCCCGGCAGTTTCAAGGCGAAGTTCGCCCGCTCCGGTGCGCGCAGCATGGTTGAGTTCTGCCAGGATCACGGCATTTCCCACCAGGTTTGCGGCAAGGTCATTGTCGCGACCCAAGCCAGCGAGCTGCCGTTGCTGGACAACCTCTATCAGCGAGGCCAGCAAAATGGCGTTCCCGTCGAAATGGTTTCCGCGGAACGGGTGCGTGAAATCGAGCCACACGTCAGATGCGTCGCCGGGCTTCTGGTGAAGTCCACGGGCATTACCAGCTATGTCGAGGTTTGCCGCAAATTCCTCCAACTCATCGAGGCGGCCGGCGGAGAGGTGCAATTCGGGCAGCCCGTGCAACGCATCCAGCAACACAACGGCGTGAAAGTCATCGAGACCGCTGCCGGAGACTTTGAGGCGAAGTTCGTCATCAATTGCGCCGGCCTGCACAGCGACCGCGTGGCACGCATGGCCGGCGACGATCCCGGGGCGCGCATCGTGCCGTTCCGCGGCGAGTACTTCCAACTCGTGCCGCAGAGGCGCCATCTGGTGAACACCCTGATCTATCCGGTGCCCAACCCGGACTTCCCGTTCCTCGGGGTGCATTTCACCAAGATGATCGACGGCTCCGTCCATGCCGGTCCCAACGCGGTGCTCGCCTTGAAGCGCGAGGGCTACCACAAGTCAGATTTCAACCTGCGCGATTTCAGCGAGACGATGGCTTTCGGCGGGTTCTGGAAACTCATCCGCAAGAATCTCGGCGAGGGCATGAAGGAAATGCACCGCTCGTTTTTCAAGTCGGCCTTCGTGCGCAGCCTGCAACAGTTGATTCCCGACATCCGCTCCGAGGATCTGGTGCCATGCGAGGCAGGTGTCCGGGCCCAGGCGCTGCTCAATGACGGCAGGCTCGTCGATGATTTCCTCATGGTCCGGGGCAATGCAACCCTGCATGTCTGCAACGCTCCCTCACCGGCGGCCACCGCCGCACTCGAAATCGGCAAGGCCATCGTCCAACAACTTTCCTAACATAGATTCCTCACCCCCAAACCAATCCCAGTACCCCCATGAAAATTCTTGTTACCGGCACCGAAGGCTATCTTGGTTCCCTACTCGTGCCGCAATTGCTGAAACGCGGCCACCAAGTCACCGGCGTGGATGTCGGCTATTACAAGGCGGGATACCTCTATAACGCGACGGCAGAGCAACCCAGAACCCTCGTCAAGGACATCCGCCATCTCGCCCCGGAGGACTTGGCCGGACATGATGCGCTGGTGCACATGGCCGAACTTTCCAACGATCCAACCGGCGAACTCTCCCCTCACATCACTTACGAAATCAACCACAAGGGCTCCGTCCGCCTGGCCCGCATCGCCAAGCAGGCCGGCATCCGCCGCTTCCTCTATATGTCGTCATGTTCGGTCTATGGTGTCGCGGGTGGCGACACGCCCGTTACCGAGGAAACCCCGCCCAACCCGCAAACCGCCTACGCGGTGTGCAAAACGCTGTGCGAGCGCGACATCCTGCCGCTAGCCGATGCGACGTTCTCCCCGATATTCTTCCGCAATTCGACGGCCTTCGGCGCCTCGCCGCGCCAGCGCTTCGATCTGGTCGTCAACAACCTCAGCGGGCTGGCCTGGACGTTGCGGGAAATCAAAATGACCAGCGATGGCACCCCCTGGCGGCCGCTGGTGCACGGGTTGGACATTGGCAAGGCGATTTGCAGTGCCTTGGAGGCGCCCGTCGCGGCGATTCATGGCGAGATTTTCAACATCGGCTCCAACGCGCTGAATTATCGGGTGCGGGAGGTCGCGGAGTTGGTCGCGCAATGTTTCCCTGGCTGCACCACGACATTCGGCACCCAGGGGGCTGACAATCGTAGCTACCGAGTCTGCTTCGACAAGCTCACGAAACACCTGCCGGACTTTGCCTGCGACTGGGACGTGGCCAAGGGCGCCCGCCAGTTCCACGAACTGTTCAAACGCATCGACCTCACCCGCGAGGACTTCGAATTCCGACCCTACACCCGGCTCAAACAGCTCCAATACCTCATCCGCACCGGCCAAATCAACTCCGACTTCTTCTGGAACAACGGCTTCTGACAGTTCTACTAACAAACATGAATAACACCATGATGACACACCCAGCCCAATGCCGATTCTGCGCCGAACCCCTCGCCCATGTGATGGGTGACCTCGGCATGTCGCCGCTCGCCAACTCGTATGTCAGATTCGAGGACTCGCGCAACGCCGAGAAATTCTATCCACTCAAGGTGTGGGTGTGCGGAAATTGCCTGCTCACCCAGCTTGAGGCGTTCGAATCGCCTGACGCCATCTTCAGTGATTACATGTATTTCAGCAGCTTCTCCACCAGTTGGGTCGATCACGCGCGGCGCTATTGCGACATGATGATCGAGCGCTTCGGCTTCGACTCGCAAAGTCACATCGTTGAAATCGCCAGCAACGACGGATACTTGCTCCAGCACTTCAAAGCCAGGGGCATTCCGGTGCTCGGCATTGAGCCGGCGGCCAACGTGGCCAAGGTCGCCTGGGACGACAAGGGCATTCCCAGCCTGGTGAAGTTCTTCGGCCTGGCGACTGCGCAAGAACTCGTCGCCACCGGCAACAGCGCCGATCTGCTCATGGGCAACAATGTGCTTGCCCATGTGCCCAACATCAACGATTTCGTCGGAGGTCTCAAGCTCGCGCTCAAACCCAACGGCGTGATCACCTTCGAGTTCCCGCATCTGCAACGCCTGATCGATGGCAACCAGTTCGACACCATCTATCACGAGCATTTCTCCTACCTGTCGTTCCTCGCGGTGGAGAAGGTGTTCGCCCGGCACGGACTCACGCTGTTCGACGTGGAGGAACTGCCCACGCATGGCGGCTCCCTGCGCATTTTCGCGCGGCATAGCGAAAACTCAGGACCCAAGTTCGCACTCACCCACCGGGTGGAGGCGATGCGAAAGCAGGAAACCGCATTCGGCCTCACCGCGATGGAAACCTACACCGCGTTCGGCCAGCAGGTGCAGGCGACCAAACGCAAACTCCTCAAATTCCTGCTAGATGCGAAGGACGCCGGCAAGTCGGTGGTTTGTTATGGCGCGGCCGCCAAAGGCGTGACCTTGGTGAACTACTGCGGCGTACGTGATGACCTGGTGGATTATGTCGTGGACAAGAGTCCCCACAAGCAGAACCATTACATGCCGGGCGTGCGTATCCCGATCTACGGACCCGAGCGGATCTTCGAGACCAAGCCCGACTATGTGCTGATTCTGCCGTGGAACCTGCGCAAGGAAATCAGCGGGGAGATGGCCAAAATCCGCGAGTGGGGCGGCCGCTTCGTGGTACCCATCCCGCAAGTCACGGTGTTTGATTGACACCCGCGGCGCGCGAACACCCCCTATCAACCGATGATTCCATCAGACATTGAGGCCGCAGGCCGCGACATGCACGCGTTGGCGGCGGAGTTGTATCCGTTTTGCCGGAGCATCACTGGCGACGGGGTGCGCTCGACCCTGCGGCGCCTGGCGCGGGACATTCCACTGGAGATCCACGAGGTTCCCACCGGCACGCAGGTGTTCGACTGGGCTGTTCCGGAGGAATGGAACATCACGGCCGCCTGGATCCGCGATCCACGCGGCCGCGAGGTCGTCAATTTCGCCAACCACAACCTTCATGTCGTCGGTTATAGCATGGCGGTACGCGCCAAAATGCCGCTGTCCGAGCTGCGACCGAGATTGTTCAGTTTGCCGCAGCAGCCGGACCTCATCCCGTACCGCACGAGTTATTACAAGAAGACGTGGGGCTTCTGTTTGCCGCATCGCGACTTGGAGCGTTTGGAGGACGGCGAATACGAAGTGTGCATCGACTCCACCCATACCGCGGGCAGCCTTACCTATGGCGAGTGCTATCTACCAGGCGCGACCGCCGACGAGGTCCTGGTTTCATGCCATACCTGCCATCCGTCGCTGGCCAACGACAATCTCGCCGGCATTGCCGTGGCAGTCGCTCTGGCTAAACACCTGGCGAGTCAGCCGCACCGCCTGTCGTATCGCTTCCTGTTTGTTCCAGGCACCATCGGCCCGATCAGTTGGCTCGCGTTGAATCAAGCACTGCTTCCGCGCATCAAACACGGCCTGGTGCTCACCTGCGCGGGCGACGCCGGGCCGCTGACCTATAAGAAGTCCCGCCAGGGCGATGCCATCATCGACCGCGCCATGCGGCATCTTCTAACAACAAGTGGCGCGCCGCACCGGCTGCTCGACTTCGACCCGTACGGCTATGGCGAGAGACAGTATTGCTCGCCGGGCATCAACCTGCCGGTCGGCTGCCTGATGCGCTCGCTCCATGGCACCTTCCCCGAGTACCACACCAGCGCCGACAACCTCGACTTCATCAAGCCCGAGTTCATGGCAGACACCCTGGCCAAGACGCTGGAAGCCCTCGAGGTGCTTGAGCACAACGCCCGCTTTGTCAATCTCAAGCCCATGGGCGAACCGATGCTCGGCAGGTACGGGCTCTATGACGGCAGCGGCGGCCAGCGCAACGGCGTCTTCGAGGAGATCGCCCTGCTATGGGTGCTCAACCTATCAGACGGAGGCCATGACCTGCTTGCCATTGCCGAGAGATCGGGCATGGCCTTCAGCCAGCTTCTCCATGCCGCAGAGGCTCTCGCTGCGGTGGGACTGTTGCGGAGAGAACCCACATGAAACCTGTTATGCGTGAATCCTACTTGATCTTTGGACAGCCGCTCATCGAGGAACCCGAAATCCAGGAAGTCGTGGATTCCATGCGCAATGCGTGGCTAGGCACGGGTCCCAAGGTGGCTGAATTCGAGCGCCTGGTTGCGGAATACAAGGGAGTCCGCCATGCGGTTGCGGTGAATTCCTGTACCGCGGGGCTTCATCTCGCTTGCATTGCCCTTGGCCTGAAACCGGGAGACGAGGTGATTGTTCCGGCCATGACCTTCTGCGCGACAATCAACGCGGTGATCCACGCCGGAGCGACTCCGGTTCTCGTTGACGTTGACGCATCGACTTTCAATATGGATCCGGCCGACGTTCGCAGGAAAATCACCTCGCGCACCCGTGCGATCCTGCCCGTGCACTTTGCAGGAAGGTCCTGCGATATGGATGCGCTCACAGCCATCGCATCTGAATTCGGCCTCCTTCTCATTGAGGACTGCGCCCACGCCATAGAGACCGAATACCACGGGCGCAAGGCCGGGACATTTGGCGGCTGCGGCGTGCTCAGCTTCTATTCGACAAAGAACATCGTCACCGGGGAGGGCGGCATGGTCCTGACAAATGACGGCGAAATCGCCATGAGACTCAAGCGCCTGGCCCTCCATGGCATGTCACACGATGCGTGGAAGAGGTTTTCCGACGACGGCTACAAACATTACGAGGTCGTTGAGATCGGGTACAAGTATAACATGATGGATCTGCAGGCCGCCATCGGCATGCACCAGATCAAGCGCATTGATGCCTATTGGGAGAGACGCCGGCAGATTTGGGAACAATATGATCACGCGCTGGCCGGACTGCCGGTCCAACGCCCTGCTGAGCTGGAACCGAATTGCAGGCATGCGCTCCACTTATATACCATTCTCATCGACAGCCAGAATTCTCCGATAAGCAGAGACCGGACGATTGTCGAACTGCACAAAAGGAACATAGGCGTCGGCGTTCATTATCGGGCCATACCAGCCCATCCCATCTACCAAGAGCGATGGGGCTGGAATCCGCGGGATTTCCCGGCATCCGGGGCAATTGGAGACTCGACCATTTCACTTCCCTTATCGGCCAAATTGACGGACCGGGACATCAACGACGTGATCCAGGCTCTATCGGAGGTTTTCGGGTGATTGGCCGTTCGCATCAATTGAGGAATTCCACAATTAGAAAGGTTGGAGATATGTCAAATCGCAAGGCAAACAACAGCAACCATTGGCCTAACGACACCGTTTGCGCGCCCGGCTTCCGGGCAGCCCAGGCACGCGGACCGGCCGCCGAACCCGACACCTTATTGGCACTTCCTGTGGCGCCGGAACGGGCTGCTGACGATCCCGCGCAGCATCCGCACAGGACAAACGGCGCTCTCGGACCGGCCGGACCCGCCGCCCGTCCGGTGGAATCACTCAACGGACGCGTGACGGTTGGAACCGTGACGACGCAACGAATCGGCTTTATCGGACAGGGGTGGATCGGCAGGAATTATGCCGATTGCTTCGAGACACGCGGCTATGACGTCGTTCGTTACAGTCTGGAAGAGCCGTACGTCGGCAACAGGCAAAGCATTCTGGGCTGCCGGATCGTGTTCATCGCGGTGCCAACTCCCACCCGACCAACCGGCTTTGACGACTCACTGGTGGTGTCGGCCTTGGAGAATGTCCGCTCCGGTTCCACAGCGGTTGTCAAGTCCACCATCCTGCCCGGCACCACGGAAAGATTGCAGGATTTGTTTCCTGACATCCTGGTGATGCACTCACCGGAGTTTCTGGCTGAGAAAACCGCCGCTTTCGATGCGGCCAATCCGAGCAGGAACATCGTGGGAATCCCAAAGGACAATCCCGAGTATCGAACCCGCGCGGCTGAGGTGTTGTCATTGCTCCCTCGGGCACCCTTTGAATTGATCTGCGCGGCCAGGGAAGCCGAATTGATCAAATACGGGGCAAACGCCTTCCTGTATCTGAAAGTCGTCTATGCCAATATCCTGCATGATTTGGCACGATGCCTGGATTGCGATTACACACGGGTGAGCGCCATGGTTGCGGCTGACAAGCGTATCGGACCGAGCCACCTCAAAATCGCGGATGATGGCGGGCGGGGTGCGGGCGGACATTGCTTCATCAAGGACTTCGAGGCATTCATCGGATTGTATGAAAAGGCCGCCAATGACCCGGAGGGCCTGCTGGCCCTGGAGTCCTGGCGCGATAAGAACCTGCAATTGCTTCGCGACAGCGGCAAGAACATTGACCTGCTTCGCGAGGTTTATGGAGTGCGGGCTGGCCGCTTGACACGCCCTGAATCATGAGCGCCTGACACCCTGAAGCTCCAATACACAATTCCATGCAAACGGTTGCTAACCCCGACAAGCAGATCAAGGTCATCCAGGCCTTCGATTCCTATCTGGACACCACGACAAACTGGATTTACAGCCTTTTGGATGCGGTCCCCGATGTCCAGATGGTTATTGCCGCGGAACGATTTGTCCCCTGCAATTTCTATTCGTCGAAATTCAAATACGTTGAGTTCCCGATCCGTTCGTCCGAGCACAATAAGGATCAACTTGGCACGCGATTGTGGAACAAGCTCGTCCCGTTTGCCCTGCGCTACTATCCGAGGATGGTGGCGGACAGTGTTCGCGATGCGTCTTTGATCCATTCCCACTTTTCCTTCGTGGGATGGAACTTCAGGAAAGTGGCCAAGTTGCTCGACATTCCCCATGTCATCTCATTTTACGGGTTCGATTACGAGTATCTGCCGCGATGCTTTCCCGAGTGGCGCAAGAGATATGCAGTACTGCTAGATTCGGCGTCGATGTTGCTTTGCGAGGGCAATCATGGTGCGGCTATCCTCGAGAGAATGGGATGCCCCGCGGAGAAGATCCAGGTTGCCCGATTGGGAGTCAGCGCGGAGAACATCCCGTTTTTCAATCGGCACAAGGAGCCTGGGTGTCTCAATTTGCTTCAAGTCGCCAGTTTCAGCGAGAAGAAGGGACATATTTATACGGTTATGGCATTCATTGAGGCCCTGAAGTCCTGCCCGAATATGACATTGACCTTGGTGGGCCGCGAGCATTCGCGGGAAGGTGGCAATGTGACCCAGCAGGTGAAGTCGTTGGTCAGCGGCACACCAGCGGAAGAGAGGGTTCGGTTCCTCACTCATATCGACTTTTCGCGTTTGCACGAGTTTTTCGCGGCGTATGATGTCTTCATTCATCCCAGTTGCTATACCCGCCTCAAAGACTGTGAGGGAGGCGCGCCTATCGTTCTTCTCGATGCGCAGGCCACCGGCATGCCGATCATTTCAACCGTTCACTGCGACATTCCCGATGAGGTTGTGGATGGCGTGACAGGCTTGCTTTCTCCTGAGAAGGACGTCAACGGCATTGCCAATTCGATCCGGCGATTCTACGAGATGGACCAAGCGGAGTATGACCGGTATGCGCATGCCGCCAGGGAGCATGTGAGGAAGGAGTTTGACCCGCGCGATTGCGGTTTGAAACTGCGGGAAATCTACGCGCGCCTGCTATGACGTCGCACGTCCCGGGAGGCACCGCGACGCGTGAACGCGGCCCACGTGGCGGCCGCCTAAACTGCGGTAGTGATGGATTTTGGCGTTTCGTTTCATCAAACCAAGCCACTGCAATGAATCATACTAACACAATGAAGCTGAGTGTCATCGTTCCTTGCCTCAATGCCGAAGCCACCATCGCCTTGCAACTCGAGGCACTGGCTTCACAGCAGTGGTCGGAGCCCTGGGAACTGATTGTGGCAGACAACGGCTCCACCGATAAGTCAGTGGAAATTGCCGCCACGTATAGCGACCGGTTCGCCTGTTTCCGCATTATCCATGCGCCGGCCCGCAAAACCTCCTCCCATCCGCGCAATGTTGCGGCGTGTGCCGCAACCGCGGACAATTTGGCTTTCTGCGATGCGGATGACGAGGTTGCTCCCGGGTGGGTGGCCGCACTCGGCAGTGCGCTCGCCAGTCATGACATTGTCCACGGTCGGTACTTGTTTGATAAGTTCAACGAGCCCGCCAGTGCCGCAAAAGCGGCGCAAGGATGGAAGGATGGTCTTTACACCGGTCGTTTTCTGCCCGGAGCCGCGACCGCAAACTGCGGCATCAAGCGGTGGATTCACCAGGCGATCGGTGGGTTTGATGAGAATCTGCCGCGGTTTGTCGATGCGGATTATTTCTGGCGCCTTCAACTGGAAGGGTTCGACCTTCAGTATGTTCCTGACGCGGTGGTGCAATACCGCATCGCACGGGTCAATCCTTCGTTGTCCTCCATGTATCACCGCCATCGGAAGGGGACGTTATCTGAGGACTGGTCCTATCAGCGGTATCGGCACCTGGGCATGCGGCCACCGAAGCCATGGAGAAGCCTGCTGGGTTCGTGGTTTGGCGTGCTCAAGAGATCGGCAAGCCGGGAACTTCTAACCAGACAGAACAGGCAAGCCTTGTATGAACAGCTTTTCACGACAACCGGAGAGATCGTGGGACATCTGCAGGTGAAACTCTCCGCGCCCCGCCAACCCTACATTCCTGGTAGTGTCTGCCAGCCAAGGATTCTACATGAGCCGCTCAAATGACCTCGTCCAACCGCGTCCAGCGCTCGGTTTGCTGGGACTCGAGCAACGCGGACATGGCGAGCTGCGCGGCGAGACCGTCGTCAAACGACGCGTCGAGGTCGGGGTCGATCGAGCCCCGCAGGCAGGCGTCCACAAAGCTGCGCATCATCAGCCCGAGGGCGTGCGGGGTGCCGTCGGAGGCTTGCGGCGGCAGCGGCAGATCCCGCCACTCGGGCGCGGCCGGGCTGGAGGCCTTGATGAAATCCACCCCACCGCGGCTCAGTGCCGCCTTGAGGGCGCCCTGATCGCCGACGATTTCGAGGTACCCGAGTGGCGCGAAGGGCGGTGTGACGCGACTGAGGAAGAACTGACCGCGCAGTCCGTTGGAATGACGCACCCAGGCATTCACCAGGTCATCGGTTTCCACCCTTGCCAGCTCTCCGGTCACCTTATCCGGAGCGGCGCGCGGCACCACGTGGGTGTACCCGATGACCGCGGCGATGGGACCGAGCACCTGGCGGGCGATGTCAAACAGGTGCGAGCCGAGATCAAACAGCATGCCGGCCCCTGCGAACTCCTTTTTCTCGCGCCAGCTCGAGGTCCAGCCGGGTGCCAATCCATCCCACCGATCGTATTGAATGCGGGCAAAATACGGCTCTCCGATGTCCCCCGCGGCGAGCCGGCGGCGCAATTCGCGCACGCCATAGTTATAGCGGAACGTGAATGCCACCTGATGGACCCTGCCGCTGGACCTGGCGATGCGGGTCATGTCGCGGGCTTCGGCGGCGGTCATCGCGAGCGGCTTCTCACAGAACACATGCTTGCCATGATTCAGCGTGGCGTTGGCCTGTGCGGCGTGAACCACGTTGGCGCTGGCAATCGTAATGGCATCAATGTCGGGACGTGCACACAGTTCCTCGAAGTCGTCCGTCGCCTCGCGGATTGCGAATTGGTTGGCCAGCGCGCGCGCCGCCTCGATACGCCGGCCGCAAACGGCCACCACCTGCGCCGCCGGATGGGACAACAGGCCGGGAAGATGGCAGATCTCGGCGAAGGCACCGGTGCCGATGACAGCGACGCGTAGTTTGTTAGGTGTGGACATGGCGGGTGGCTCTCTCTTGGAAGGTTGCATGCGGCAGGGTCCGCTCCGCAGTCAATCCGCGGATGGCAGCCGAATCACCCGCCGATAGTTGATGACAGCAACGCGTTGGGAAAGAACAATTTCCCCCATCCTGCCCATAAACCGGCTCGCCAGCCCCTCGTGATCAAATTCCGCGTAACTCTGACCCATGATAATGCGTAACATCCTTGAATCCCTCACCCGTGCGATGGTCTCACCCTTCACGCCGGAGAAGCCGCCGTCGAAGAGCGTCGCGATCGTCGTGCCCCTATCAACCCGCGCCGACCTATCCGACGACGAGCGCATTTCGATGCGTCACTTGCGGCATCATCTTGGGGCTTATGACAGGTACCTGATCGTGCCCAAGGGACTTGAGTTGGATTTCCCCGGGTTTGAGGTCAAGCGCTTTGCCAGGAAATACTTCGGGTCGGCGGGTGCCCATGGCAAACTGTTGGGCACTCCGGCGTTCTACCGGGAGTTTTTGGATTATGAGTTCATCTTCTTCTATCATCTCGACAGCCTGGCCCTCTCCGACCAGGTTGCGGCATGGTGCGCGACCGACCTGGACTACATCGGGCCGCCATGGATTCACTGCGACGAAACCCCCTGGGCCGGCCGGCCGCGGGTCGGCAACGGCGGGTTCACCCTGCTGCGTGTGGCCAGCGCGCTAAGAGTGCTAGCCAACCGCTACCGACTGGAGCCTAGCAGCTTCTGGCTCGACCAGTTCACCCATCGCGCCCCGCGGTGGACGGTGCGCACCCTGCAACGGATTCAGGCGCACTACCCGAATTCCAAGCCGCTCAACCGCCTGCTCAGGGAGTGGCGCGAGATGGAGGATCCCGCCGCGCACGGTCGCAACAACGATCTCTTCTGGTCGGACAAGGCGGTGCGCTACCTGCCGGAGTTCAAGGTTGCCTCGCTTGAACAGGGCTTGCGCTTTGCGTTTGAAGCCGCGCCGCGGACCTGCTTTGAGATGACCGGCGGCCGGATGCCTTTCGGCTGCCATGCCTGGGCGCGCTATGACCGGGATTTCTGGGCTCCGCACCTGTTGCGCGGCGAGTCATAGATTGCCATTGTTGCCCCGCGGCCAAGCCCCGTGCCTCGCGGTTCCTTATCTATCAGATCCCACACGATGAGCATCGCCGTATCCATTTGCCTGCCGACGCGCAATAGCATCCGCTTTCTGCCGGAGCGGCTGGCCAGCATCCGCAGCCAGACTCTGACCGATTGGGAGTTGGTTGCCGTGGACAGCCACTCGGAGGATGGCACCCGTGAGATGCTCGGGCAATTCGCCGCCGCGGACCCGCGAGTGCGCGTGTGCCAAGCGCCACGGGACGGGATCTATCCGAATTTCAACCGCTGCATCCGGCTCGCGCGGGGCCGCTTCGTGTATATCGCGACGAGCGACGACACCATGGCGCATGACTGCCTGGAGAAACTGGTGGCGGCCCTGATCGGCAATCCAGACTGCGATCTGGCACATTGTCCGATGCGCGTGATTGATGAGGATGGCCTGCCGGGGCGCGACTGGTGGTCCGGCAGTTCCATGTTCGCCCGCAGCTCGGGGGATCTATTGCATTGTCCGCACAAGCGCATCGCCCCGTTTGACGGCATGCTGTGCCTGCTGGGTGACAACATCTATTCCTCGGTGACGCAACTGCTGATCAACCGCGCATTGTTCGACCGGATCGGCTTTTATCAGGCGGATTGGGGCCCGCTGGGGGATTTCCACTGGAATCTGCGCGCGGGGCTGGCCGCCTCAACCGTCCACGTGCCGGACACCTGGGGGGGCTGGCGGATGCATGCCAGCCAGGCGACCGCCGGAGTGCGGCTTGGCTCACCTGAGCACCAGGGGCAGATCGACGCGATGATCGGCGACGTGCTGCGCCATTTGGACCGCTGCCTGGATGACGCGGCGCGCGGCGCGGCATTTGAGGAGTTGGTGAAACGCACTCGGGCCCTGCGCGGCCACCTCCGCGAACATGCCCGCCGCCAATCCACCTTGAATCGCCGCCTGTTCCTGATTCGCGAGGCGTTGTTAGGAAGACCCCTCGCCTGGCGACACTTGGCCTCCCTGGCTGCGGGACGCGGGCGCTGGCCGCAAGCCGCGCCACAAGCACTGCGGGCATGGTTTGGCAATAGCGGATTGGTTCCCCTGGCCGGGGAGTTCCGGCACCATTGACTTTCACTTCCCTCTCCCCCATGCCTCCGAGCAACCAACGCCCGCCAAAAATCCTGTGCCTCACCTCGCACGCACCGCAGGGGCAGGAACAAGGCGCCCGCCTCCGCGCACGCCACATTCTTCGCCAGTTGAGCCGCTTCGCCGAGGTGCGTCTGGTCTTGGCAGGGTCGTATGAGACCTATGTCAATGAGCCGGATCCGCTGCCAAACCCGACGCAGCCATCGCATATCTTCGATTTTCACCCGTGGAAAGTCCAGGGCTGGGGCGAGCGCATCCGCCGCGAACTTGGATCAAGCTACCTGAATACCCATGGCGTCAGAGCCACGGAGACGGATCGCCGACATCTCATGCAATTGATAAGCGAGCATGATCTGGTGTGGGTCCACGGCTTGCGCGTGGCCAACGGCTTCAACCTGTGGAAATGGCCCAAAACGATCCTCGACATCGATGACATCCCCAGCGAGGTGACCAAAACGGCGCTGGCCCAGGCGCGGGGGGCCGAGGCCAAATTGCGCGCGCTGCGCAAGCTCTATCACTGGAAACGCCACGAGGCGCGCCTGTTTGAGCGCTTCGAGGCGATGGCGGTGTGCAGTGAGCCGGACCGCGCCCATTTCGGCAATTCAGAGCGTGTTTTTGTGGTGCATAACGGGTTTGAAGCGCCCTCCGAGCCGCTCGTGCGCGTGCCGTCCACCCCGCCGCGCATTGGATTCATCGGCTCTTTCGCCTATCCGCCAAACGCCAACGGCATGCGTTGGTTCCTGCGCGAGGTCTGGCCGGCCATCCTCCGGCGCGCCCCCGAAACCATCCTGCGCCTCGTCGGCAGAAACAGCGCGCAGCCCGAATGGAGTGCCGCCCCCAATGTCGAGGGCTTGGGTTGGGTGGCGGACGCCGATGCCGAAATGGCCACATGGGCGATGACCATCGTGCCGATTTTCGAGGGTGGGGGCACCCGCGTGAAAATCAGCAACGCCTTCAGTCGGAAATGCCCGGTGGTGTCCACTCATCTCGGTGCCTATGGCTATGATGTCGTCAATGGCCGTGAACTGTTGGCGGCCGATGCGCCGGCGGACTTCGCGGACGCCTGCCTGCGCGTCCTGATAGACAAGCAATTGTCAGACAAGCTCGCCGCCACGGCCTGGAAAACGTTTTTGGAAAAATGGACCTGGGATGCCACCGCGCCGCGTTTGGAGCTGGCAATCCGCTATGTCCTCGGGCAAAATGGCAAAGTTAAAACAGCATGAACTTCGACTGCTCCATCATTTTGTGTACCCGCAACCGCGCGGCCATGCTCGAAAACACCCTGCGCGCCTTTCAGTCCGTGACGGTGCCGCCGGGTTGGCGGGTGGAAATGCTCGTGGCGGACAACGGCTCGGTGGACCACACTGCCGCCGTGGTCAAGTCCGCGAGTCATGCATCCATCGAAATCCGCCATGTGTTCGAGCCTCGCCCCGGCAAGAGCCGGGCACAAAACACGGCCATGGCCCAGGCCTGCGGCGAGGTGTTGTTGTTCACCGACGACGACGTGGAACCCGCCGCCAACTGGGTGGAAAACATGGCCCGGCCACTCTTGGAGAGACGCTGCGAGGCGGTGGCCGGACGCATCCTGTTAGCCGAGGAACTGCGCCGCCCCTGGTTTGCCCCCATGCACAGCATCTGGCTGGCCGAGGCGCGCGAACCCGCGCTCGATGCCCCCCCTGGCCTGGTTGGTGCCAGCATGGGCATTCACCGCTCGGTGTTCGACCAGATCGACAACTTTGACGAGGAACTCGGTCCCGGCGCCTCGGGCTTCGGCGAGGAAACGCTGATCGGCTGGCAGATGCGTGAAGCCGGCATGCGAGTCTGTCCCGTGACCGACACGTTCATTATCCACCACCCCGATCCGTCGCGCTTGCTGCGCGCCAACTGGCTGGCGACGGCAACCCGATTCGGCCGCACCCGTGCCTATCTGATGCATCACTGGGAGCACTCGCGAGTCCCCTGCCCTGCCTTGCATGCCCGCTTGGTGCGGATCAAACTGTGGCTGCGGCGCCTGCTGCAGCACCCCACCCGTCCGGATGCCGAGGGTTGCCCGGCCTGGGAAATGAGTTATCTCGCCCGCATCGAGGGACTCCAACGCTTCATCGACGAATCGCGCCGACCCCGCAATTATGACCGCCACGCCTTGCGCCGGAACACCCCACGACCCACGACCCATGAAAGATTCCAAGAGTGATCGACCCGGTGCCAGCCGGGGCTCAAAGCAAATCGTGGTGGTTGGCTCCGAGGGCCGCCTGGGCAGTTCCCTGATGAAGTCCCTGGCGCCTCACCATCAGGTCATCGGGCTTGACCGAAAGCAGTTAGACCTCGGCTCCGTCGCCTCAATCGATGCGGCGTTCGCCGGCCTGGACTACGACCTGCTTTTTCTAACAGGCGCGCTGACCGCGGTGGACTATTGTGAGACCCATGAGGCAGAGGCATTTGCGGTGAACGCGGCGGGACCCGCGCGGATTGCGGAAATCTCGGCGGCAAAACGGGCGCACGTGACGTATATCAGCACGGACATGGTCTTCGACGGCAGCAAGGCGGAGCCCTACGTCGAGACCGACCCGCCCTGTCCGATCAGTGTTTACGGCGCCTCCAAGCTCGCGGGCGAGGCCCCGGTGTTGAATGCCTCCGCGGCCAATCTGGTGCTGCGGGTGTCCTGGCTGTTCGGACCTGGCAGCCCGGCGTTCCCCGAATGGGTGATCAACAAGGCTTGCTCCGAACCGGATCTAACCCTTCCCGGCGACAAGATCGCCTGCCCCACCTATACGTTGGACCTGATCCGCTGGATCACTGCCCTCGTGTTCGATGCCCCGGGCGCGCCCGCCAGCGGGATTTTCCATCTGTGCAATTCCGATCCGTGCACGTGGCGGGAGTGGGGCCAGGTTTGCATCGACACGGCGCGCGACGCCGGGGTTCCGGTGGTGGCCGGGCACATTGTCGGCGTGCCGGTTGATTCAATCCCGGCGTTCGTCGCCAGGCGCCCGCGCAACAGCGCCATGAGCACGGCCAAGTTCACCGCGCTGAGCGGGGTGCGCCCGCGCGGCTGGCCCGAGGCCATCCGCGAGTTTGTCGGGCACAGCGCCTCGTTCGCGGGCAACGGTTCCGTCCCACATGCCCGCTGAGCCCCCGAGGATTTTCGCAAGACCCCGAACCTGTCAAACCACCATGATAACGGATAACGCAACCAACCATTTGAGATTGTCACCTGCGGACCAGCACCTGCGCAAGGGGATCATCCTGGCAGGCGGAACGGGGAGTCGCCTGTTTCCCATGACCCATTCGGTGAGCAAGCAGCTCATTCCGGTTTACGACAAGCCCATGGTTTACTATCCGCTCACGGTGTTGATGCTCGCGGGCATCCGTGAGATCCTGGTGATTTCCACCCCGCGCGATCTGCCCGGTTTCACCCACCTGCTGGGCGACGGCTCACAGTGGGGCCTGGCCATATCCTATGCGGAACAGCCCAAGCCCGAGGGCCTCGCGCAGGCGTTCCTGATCGCCGAGACCTTCATCAACGGCATGCCGGTGTGTTTGATTCTGGGCGACAACCTGTTCTATGGCCATGCTCTCGGCCAGTCCCTGCTTGCCGCATCCAGACGGATGCATGGCGCCACCATTTTCGGCTATCACACCTGTCAGCCGGAGCAGTACGGGGTGGTGGAGTTTGACGAAAAGTGGAACGTGGTGTCGCTCGAGGAAAAACCCCAGCTCCCGAAATCCAGTTACGCGGTGCCGGGAATCTACTTCTATGACTCTCAGGTGGTTGAAATCACCCGCAGCCTAACTCCATCCGCAAGGGGTGAGTTGGAAATCACCGACCTCAACCGCCGCTACCTCGAGCGCGGGGAATTGCGCGTCGAGATTCTGGGCCGCGGCACCACCTGGCTGGATACGGGCACCCCCGACTCGCTGGCCGACGCCACCCAATTCGTCCAGGTCATCCAACAGCGGCAGGGCTTGAAAATCGCCTGCCCCGAGGAAATCGCCTTCGCGCAGGGGCGAATCGACCGAGCGCGGCTCGATGCATCTGCCGAAAAATATGCTGGCACTCCCTACGGAGATTATCTAATATCCCTTTAACGAACAGTTTCCATGGACTCTAATACCAATAAACGGTGGATCGGCGTGAGCGCAGCAGCCCGGCAGCGGCTGGAACTGCGGGACTACTCGAAGCATGGCTTGGCGCGGCGCCTGGGCACCTCCGGGGTGGAGGCCGCCGAGGCGATCCAAGGCCGCGAAGCCCTCGACGCGGTCTGGATCCCCGGCGTGGAAATCTTCCCCCGGCGCGTGTTCCAACAGAAAGGCCGCGGCTATTTCGCGGAACTCGCCCGCCTGCACGACGGCGTGCTCGGACGCATCGGCCTGGCACCCAAGCAGTGGGCCGCGGCGCTCATGCACCGGGACAGCGCCAAGGGCTTTCACATCCACCCGCCGCATGTCCCCGAGGACGTGCCGGCGGCGCAGTGGTTCCGCGACTTGTTCGTCGAGTCGCCGGCGGACTACTCCCGCCGTCCTTATGACCGCGAACAGTGGGATGTCATGTTCTTCCTCACCGGAATCAGCGAAATGATCCTCGTCGATGAACGTGAAGGCTTGACACGCCGCATCATGCGCTTCACCATCGACGAGGATCATTTCGCTGATTCCGGTGAGGAAGAACATGACATCCCACTGTTCGCGGTCATAAGG